>Ga0209278_1000274_pt1 | contig 48793 bp, 21 predicted proteins | sample JI81BgreenDNA_FD_187504 | JGI IMG/M metagenome (GOLD analysis project Ga0209278, IMG submission 187504) | Wastewater effluent complex algal communities from Wisconsin, to seasonally profile nutrient transformation and Carbon sequestration -... | ecosystem: Engineered > WWTP > Effluent > Algae... | reverse complement strand
TAGGAGCCGTCCAACTTAATTGCGCTGTAGTGGCACTGATATTCGCTACCGATACCGCTGTAGGCAATAAACAAACCGACAAATCGACACTAATATCATCCACCGCAAATTGCCCTTGATTAGGGATAGAATAGGCATTGTATCCAATATAGTATACCCCAGTAGTTGTTGGTGTAAAATTAATTACTTGCGTAAATGGACCTCCTTTGATATCGGGGTGATCAATTAATTGAGTAATTATTCCACTGGCTAGAGGCGAGGTAGATAAAGACACCCGCATTCTATTTTGTACCGTAGAAGGGTTGGAAGTTCCCCCATAAATATACGATAAGCGATACGTTGTTCCTGCTGTTAAATTCAATCCTGACGTAAAAAACCAAGTATTTGCATTTATAGAGTTAGTTCCTGAATTATACATCAAAAATTGATTTTGGAAATCCATATTGATGTTGGCATAATTAAACTCATCGGCAGTAACCCAAGGATTGGCGACTACTAGATTATCTTGATAAGTACAGGAAGGAATGTTACCGTAAAAAGGAGTAATTCCCGAAATTACAACCGAAGGCCCTTCAAACCCTTCATAATAGGGTATATTGACAGGTGCACAGGGCGTTGTAAAAGTACCAATAACAGACCAAGCACTTCGATCAGAACCACTACACACAGAACGAACTGCATAATAATGTAACGTACCCGACGCCAATGAACCAACCGTTCCCGAACTGGTTACCCCTGCCCCAACAGACCCTGTAGGCGTAGTGGCTCCTGTAGGGGAAGTCGTTCCTACATAATATTCATATCCTAAAGCCGGTGCAGGAGCCGCAGCAGTCCAGCTTAAATCAACGCTGTTAAACGTAATGTTGGAAGCCGTTACTCCTGTAGGAGCAAAACAAGTTACCGGTGTCCAACGGAAAATACGATTAGATAATGCCGTACTGATTGTTGCCGCAGCAGTTAAACTTGTCCCACGCGTCACTACACTATCCGTGTTGGCGGTACCAAAAGCCATTTCAGTTAAAGTTTGTGTTGGTCCTGGCCATGGCAATAAAGGATTGGTATAAGTCAGATTTTTAAAATCGGTATTAGAAGCACCCCGCAACCCTACTTGACCATTTAATATAGCAGTACTACCAAATGTAGTTTGATTATAAATGACTTCTATAACATTTGTCGTTTCATACAACCAAATTTGAAAAATCATTGAAGCCTCTGCACCGGGCACAGAGTTTACTCCATTTGATCGTCTAACGATCCACTCCATTTTCATTACTCTATTGGGAGCGGTTCCCGTCACTACCCATCCTAAGTTAACAGAAGCCGTAGTATTAATCAAATCTAAATCGCGTCCATAAGCAGAAACCACTCCCCCTGAAAATGTTGTCGCTGCTGTCGAAATTGGATTATACTCGGAAGCAGGAGTTCCAGTTGTAGTCCCAAAATAGGCAAACCCATTGGTTGACATATTTACTGAGGTATACCCAAGTCCGTTGAAAACAAAAGTAAACGGAATAGGCACATTGTAAACGGCATCGTCAACGTTTACTCCTAACGGTGCTAAAGTTGTTCTACCGGGTAATGGAAAGGTAGTATAACCTGTCGTGAAGGGTAATTGCTGTAAAGCATAATTCGACACCTGTCCAAATGCAGTCCATCCAAGGAGTAAAAACAACAAGGAAAATACACATTGCTTTCCTTTTTGAACAATTAAATAGAGTATTTTTTGTGCCATAGCGATTTATTTTGGGTAAACGTTGTAATAGGCGCTAAATTTACATTAAATTTTTGTAAATACCGTAATCCAAAACCCATAGAAAAGTTAAATCGATAAAGCGAATGTTTTTAACGATGAACTACACGGTTTTTTCGCATTTTCCACAGTACAACTTGTAAAAATTGACTTTCAAAACGAAACACAAACTCCTGTATATCAGCAATAAATAGATTGTTTCACCAATCAAACTCACTTAATTATCAACAAAAAAGCCTGCTCGGTATAAGCAGGCTTTTGAGGTAAACTAACCAAATTATATATAAAACTAAACTAAAGCGGTTTCTTGAGAAGCAATACGCTTTACAAACGTACGGTACAATACTTTGTTCGGCTGTGAACCAGACGTGATGATTTGACGTTTTGTAGTTGAAGCCCCTTTTGTTGTAGCTTGCTCCTCTTTATTTAAGGTGTTTTGTTTGGTAGACATGAACCAGTTTACTAAATCGGTTTCCGACTCATAAGCCACTTCAACGACAGGAGCTGGAGTAACTTCTTTTTGCGCAGGCACTTCTTGACCAAACATTCCGAAAGCAGAAAGTAAAAACAACGCCAAGAATACAAGAGTACGTTTTGAAGTTGCTGGTGAAGTAGTGGTTGTGTTCATGTGAGTGATTTCGTTTATTTTTCTGGGTCAAAACTACAATCGAACCCAAGGGCACTGAAATAAATTCGATAAAATACATCAAAACTCGTTTAAGACGATACCACGAGAAGTTTATCCTTTTTTTGTGCATTTCATAGACCAAAAAAAAGCGCCTACCGTGGTAAACGCTTTATTTTGAAGTTATTTCACATATTTTCGCATCACTTTTCGACCGTCGGTGGTCGTAATTTCAAACAGCAATACTTGTTGCGGTATCGCAAATTGGAAGGTCAAGGAAGTAGCTCCATCCCCTAGGCGCGTCTCTAACAAAGCGCCGCGTACATCATAGACTTTCACGAGTGCCAGCTGTTCTTTTTGTGCCGCCACGGTAATCGTTTCTGGAGTAGTGTGATACAATACTATTGAGCTTTCTGAATCAAATTCGGTAGTATTCAAAGCACTTGTTCGGTATACTATCACAAAACGATCGTCAAAAGTACCCGCCACCGAACGGAATTGATAAGGCCCTTGTTTTAAATCATGAAGGACTTCTAAATATTTATCGCGCAAAAATATATCCTGAGCCGTAAATAAACCATCGAAGGCCGATAAACGAATCGTATAATCATCAGAAGTGGCGGCTGTAAATCCTAACGGAACTTGATCGGCCTCTTCAAAAGGCATTGGGCGTCCTTGGATCGACAGTTTTTGATTTCCTGGCAAAACCGAATACAAAGCCACGGGCAAGCCTACATTTAGGTAATCACTATCAAAACCACGGTCAACACCCAAGGTAGCTTGCGGTGCATAACCGATTAAGGCTTGCTTGTAGGCGCCTGTGGTATTGGTGACTTCCAACCAGTAGCGATGTGCTGTGGTGGTGCTTGTTGCAGGAGCCTGTGCCATTCGGAAAAACTGATTGTTATCACCCACTAATCGCATGGAATTATTAAAAAGTACATTCCCCGAACTTAGGGCTTTCATAAAGAAACCTTGTCCTGCAGCAATTTTCCCATTGGGAATTGAGGTATTTACCCCAGGATTGACAGCCGCACTGGTTCCTGTTCCCCCCAAATAATTGTAAATCGCATAATCATTATTGGTATACCCATTATTGGCAATTGGGGTATTATGCGTCCAAAAATAGAGCGTTCCATCCATAACACCCACATTAGAGGGATGCGACAATAAAGCATCGGCACTAATAGCGCTTGGATAGGGATTCCCGATAAGATTATAATTGGTCGTTGAATTCAACACCGGCACGTTAAATACTCCATTATTAGGTACCCCCACAAAATTACTGTTAAATACTGTTGGAACAGTAGCCGAAAAATTGTTGGGTGCCCGTATAATATAACCCACTCCGGGGGTCATTACGGTGGTATTGGCTACATTGACCCAATTTACTAAGGTTGGGTTGTAGATAAAAAATTTATCGGACAGGGTTTGTGGACTGAACACATTTAACACTTGCGCGGCAACGGGTGACGACCAATAAGTGAAATCAAATTTGCGCATAGGTGTTGTAGTACGACGATAACTAATATTTCCACCATTGATAGCCGTATCGGAAAGTTGTACCAAACTTGCCGTATCCATAAAAGTTAACGACCCTCCAGCCACAACAACATTATTGGTAACTACCAAAGAATGGCCGGCACTAAAAACAATAGTACCCGAATTAACACGAACGGAGCAAGCCGTAATATTTCCTGTTGAGGTAAAATTACCTGCAAAAATGGCTCGTACATTAGCATTGGGTACACCATTACTCCAAGCAGTTCCATTCCAAGTAGTCACAGGTAAGGCCACTGAAACAATATTGGAAAAAGAAGCGGTACATGGACTACTCTGAACCACCACACGGTAATACTTTATGGGATTAATGACCCCCATTTGAGCGGGCGTTAGGGTATTGGTGGTATTGGTAATGGTAGCGATATTGATGGTGAAGGCAGGATCATCGGCGGATTCCCAACGAATGATATTACCCACATTTCCCGTGAGCACCAAATTATCTGGGGTTGCTGAAGAACAAACCAACTGACTACTACCTAAGACGCCAGGATTGGTCGCTGGTGCCACGGTAATCGTGCTGGTGCCTACGCGTACACAACCGTTAGATCCCGTTAGAGTAGCGCTATAAGTGATAGTTGAAAGGGGTTTAGTATACACCACACTGGCGGGTGTTCCTGAAAGATAGGGAATCGTAGCTGCAGCATCAGAGAATAAATAGGTTGTGGGCTCCCAGGTTAGCGCCGCTGCTAAACTACCGTTAATTGATACCGAATCAATGGCCCAACAATACCCCCAATTGGACTCGTAATTGAATCGAACCTGTAAATTCGTCATCCCCAAAAAGGCACCCAAGGACAAGCTAACATTGTTAAATGATGTAGGTCCCCCTTGAGAAGCTAAATACGACTGTATCGTTGTCCACGTAGCTCCACCGTCGGGGGAAACTTGTACCCAAAAACGGTCACCTGAAATAAAACGAATATAATGCGCAAATTGTAGCTGTGCTGTGGTGTATCCCGCCAAACTAAATACGGGAGAGGTAAGCGTTGTTCGGGTGACAGAACCTGCCTCTGTACTTTGTGAATCCGAATTAGCCAAATAAAACTGGGTTCCCGTAGGAGAAGCAAAGGTAACATTCCAACCAAAGGCATTGATATAATTATAACCACTTGGCCGTATCGTAAATTGAGAATTGAGTGGTGTCCCTCCCGTTGATGTATTGGCTACAACCCAGTTATTGGTAGGGCCGTCAAACCCCTCAAACAATACAACTGACGGGGTGGCTAAACTTGTACTCCCCAAAAGAGGTACGATACTATTCTCACAAACGGTAGGATTTACAGGGAGAATAGCTACGGTTGGCGGAGCAGTTCTCACGTTTATTGTGATACTGGTCAAATTACCACACAAGCTCCCACCTGTTTGATTGGCGACCAAAGTATACGTAGTCGTTACGGTGGGATTGAAGGTATATCCAGCAACGGCAGAACCCGAAACACCGGTATTGGGTGTCCATGTAAAGGTATTGTAAGCTCCTGCCCCACTCACAGTAACAACAGCTGTAGTTTCGCCCTCACATATCGTCAAGGCACTTTGGCTTAACGTCAAGGCAGGGGGTGCCGTAATGGACAAGGTCACGGGAACGCGCGGGGATAAACATTGGGTGGTAAATCGCCAATTATAGGCGGCTAAATAAAAATTAGGATCGACACTGTTTCCATCCAAGGTGGCCACAGCGTTGGTATAAGGATAAGCTGAATTGGTGGTATTCATTCGCAACCCTGAAGCTGGAAGTGTTTCAAAAAACAGATTATACATACCAGGATCTAGAGGAATGTTAATTGGAATAGCTTGAAGCGTATTGCCTCCTGAAACGGCAGTAGTGTAATTGATGGTTGCTAAAGGAATATTCGTACTTGTGCGCACGATTAGACGTCCGGTTTGTCCCGAAACCATGGGAAAAATATCGACAGAAAGCAACGTAGTGATGGAATTAACAGAAAAATCGATTTGCCCCACAGTAGTTTGCACACTGCGCACTCCCAATTGGGCAATAGGTGAAGTAGGACCCAATTTAGCAATAGCTCCTAAAGAACGGGCTTCCGCATAATAGGTAAGATTGGTCGAAGTATTTGGAGTGGTAAAGGTATTTCCTGTACCAATGATTGCCCCATTTACGGGAGTATCATACCATCGAATCGTCGCCCCTGCTGAAGGGGTTGCCGTTAACGTTCCGTTTCCAAAACCACATCGGGTCACAGGAATCGTAGACGTTACGGTTGGCGTGGAACATTCGGTATTGAAGGTCTCTTCGGCAGTCCATACACTTTTATCGGTTGGACCACAATTGCCTCGAACCCAAATCCAATAAAAGGTACTTGGAATCAATCCCGTTAAATTTAAAGTAGTAACACCAGGCCCAACAGAACCCGTAGGTGTTGTAGCCGCTGTAGGAGGCGTTGCTGTGGTGGACAAAAAGTATTCATATCCACCAGAGGGGGCAGTGGTCGAAGCCGTCCATTCAATAGAAGCGGTCGTCGAACCAATAGCGCCTACGGCAAGGTTCGTAGGGTCAATACAAGAAGGCGATAAAGTAACACTGATATCGTCTAGTGCTAAATAGGATTGATTGGCAATACTTGACCCGCGGAATCCGAGGTAATACACCCCTGAAGTCGCTGGAACGAAATCGATAGTTACCGTTTCAAAAAAACTATTATTGATTCCATTTAAGTTGATCAAATTGTTGGTCATCCCGGCAACCGTTTGAGAAGTTCCATAGAAAACAGTCAAATTTTCAGTGGTGGCAGCAACGGCTCCTGTATTATAACGAAAAATTAAACGATAGGAAACTCCACCAGTCAAATTTAACCCAGGTCCCATCAACCAATCGTTCATATCAACGGTGGCATTGCGGTTAATAAAAACGGAACGTGGTGCCGAGGAAAAAGTTGTGGCTTGAACATTCCAGGTTTGGGTGTCACCGTTATTATTTAATGCCAGAAAACAATTGGGAAGTGCATTAATGGCAGTGGTATCAAAATTTTGGAGGTAAGGAATGGTATAAAATCCACAAGTAGTGGTTAACGAAATTGTCCCACTATTTAAAATACAACCTGGACCATTGGCACGAACCCGATAAAAATAGGTAGTAAAAGGCAACAAACCTGTCACATTAAGACTTGTTGTTCCAGCGGGTACATTAAAATTATTGTAAGCGGGTAAAATGGCGGTAAACGTATTGTTGGTCGAAACATCCACCGAATAACTCGTGGCCCCAGCTACCGCATTCCAGTTGGCTACAAAATCATTCCCTCCTACGGCTGTAGCTGCGGTAGCAACGGCAGTGGTAAAACACGTGGTAGCATTGGCATACAACGGGGAAGACAAATTATAAAACGGAGCACCCAAACATTTGTCATTAAAAGGAATTACCCAATAGTGATAGGTCGTCCCTGGTGCTAATCCCGTTTGGTTAAACGTTGTCAAATTGGAGTTGGCAATCACCGTAAAGCCACTTACAACCGTTCCTACAGGATAAAAAACGCGATTGACAAATTGAGCTGAAGTGGGCGGTGTAGCCGACAAACTTCTCACAATCAAATAACGAGAGGGAGCTGGCGTTGGTGCCGTAAAACTGTTCCCCACAAAAGAAGTACTTGTTATACCCGTTCCTCCTAAAATCAATCCCGTCGGTAAAGCCGAAGGAATGGCGCAGGGTGGATTTTGAGTAAAAACAAATTGCAATCCAAAATTGGGGTACGCCGATGGATTGGTAAAAAGGGTTGAGCTATTGGCAAATCCTTGGGTGGTAGCCCCCGCATTTCCCCACAACTGCGAACTCCCTTGAACGCGATTAAACACATTTCCTTGGGCGATAACGTTATCAAATCCACGAAGACCCACTTGTACATTGTAGGAAGTAGTAGTTAAGGAAGTATCACAATTTCCATAGGCAAACGTAATCGTATGCGACGTTTCGGATAACCGTATTTGAAAATCAAAGTCACCAAGGAGCGTTACCGTACCGCTTTTTCGGTTGGCATTGGTCCATTGTACTACAAAAGTACGGTTGGGCGCCGTACCCTCTATACCATATTCAATGGGCGAACCGTTTGAAATCCAATCTCCACCCATAGGTGCGATTGCACCTCCCGTATTGCCAGGATTGTAAACTGCAGCACTGCTTAAAGGAATGAAATTGGTTCCAGTTGGTGCATTGACCCCCAAAGTAATAAATCCATTGGGACTAATAAAACACTGCGTAAAATCGGTGCCGTCGTAATTAAAGGTAAACCCAATAGGCACTTGAAGGGCTGTGTTATTGTCCCAAGGCGCGGCAAATGCAGTAGTACCTCCCGTTAGCGGAGTGTAGCCCACAATATTTTGAGCAAAATTGTAGGAGTTAACCTGGGCTTGCAAACGTGCTGAATCAAGCAATAACCCGCCAAAAATCAATATTACTACAATGAAATACCGAAAAAATTTATCCATAGCTTTTTCAAAATCGACCCTTCTTAATCCCTTGAAATACAAAGCGCTAAGTCAATTATAAATCTAAAGTAATGCATATTTTTTTAACAAAATAAGCTATTCGATTAACGCTTAAAAACCTCGACAAAATGCAATAAAGCCCGCTTAAGCAGGCTTTATTTTTATTTTTAACATGATATTATTTACAAAATAAACCGACTTAATTTCCTAATTTTTTAACCCATTTCTGACCGTTGGCAAAAACACCTTTGACAATCAAAATTGCATTCGTAGGCAAATGATTAACAGTGTGTTGAAACCCTTCTACAGTTCCTGATGCATGTAATTTACGGCCGTTCAAATCAAAAACTTCCACCGACTGCAAAGCCTCTTCTTGGGATTGAATCATTAACTGACCTTTGTTTAACTGTACTTTCACGCCGGGCGTATCGGTGATTGTTGGGGTATTCAATAAGGTTTGGTACTGAATTTCAAAACGGTTAGCAAAACTTCCGAGAGCCGTGGTAAACGTATAACCACCCTCATTCAATAAATGCATTGCACCCGTTTCATTATCTTTCAAATACACCGCTGTATCGGCTTCAAACACTCCTTCAATACCATCTAATGCAATCGTGTAAGAACCTGCAGCTTCTACTGTGTACGACAATGGCACTACATCGGCAGGCACAAATGGAGCCTGACGTCCTTGAATCGCATAGCCTTCGCTTCCGATAGTAGAGCTCAACAAAATAGTTCCATCAGCAATTTGCTTGGCATCAATTTCAGGATCCAATCCTTGTGTAGCTTCTGCAAAATACCCCACCATGATTTGAGAAAAAGCACCATTGGTATTGGTCATTTTCAACCAGTAACGGTCATTTGAAACGCTTTGCGAAGCATTTTCATTTGTTCTAAACATTTGATTGGCATTGTTCAAAATACGCATATCATTATTGAACACCACTTCAGTAGCATTTTCGCGGGCTTCTACGATAAATCCTTGCCCTACCTGAATAACCCCGTTAGGATTTACTCCTTCCCCATTGGAAGAATGTCCGAATTTAGAAATAGCCCAGTACGAATTGTGAGGAGCTCCGTTGGTTTTTCTCCAAAAATAAACCGTACCGCGGATGTTATTTTGATTGGCATCCAAAAACTTCTCCAAGCTAATAGTTGATGGATATGGATTTCCAACCAAATTAAAGCGTTTAGTTGGGTCGGCCGAATTGGTTAAAGGCATCGAAATCGTTCCGTTATGCGGTACCCCAACAAATTGACCGTTCCAAATCGTTGACGAAGTGGGATGATTATTGGGAACACGAATTAAATACCCTCGTGCACGTTCCATTGTCACTGAACCTGGAGCCGTAATCGAATTGAAAAAGTTGGTCGTCGTGTTATACGTGTAAAAACGAGACGTTGGAGAAACCGATGTTAACGGGGAGAACCCTAATAAGTTTTGTCCAGTTACAGGTGCCGACCACATAATATAATCCAAACGTTTTAAAGCACTACTTCTACGACGAACGGTGATGGGAGTTGCATTGGTCACCGCATTGATTTGAACCAAGTTGGCATTGCTTTCTACGATGAAATTGGTAGCCGCCGTAGTTGAAATTTGATTTGTAACGGTAAGATTTCTTCCTGCTCTCACGGTCAACACGCCTGTACCACTTACCATTACATTATACGCAGTACCATTCGTAGCACTAATTTCAGCGGTTTTGGCAGTTCCAATACTCACTTTACAATACGCATTTGGCACTACATTTTCAGCCCAGTTTCCGGGTACATTCCATAGCGTGTTGATTGCGCCTGTCCAATTACTGTTTCCTAAAACCTCGATTGATTCTTCAGAAGGTGTACCACAATCGCCTGTGATTTGAACATAATATTTTCCTGGACCCATATTGGGCAACACAGCACCTGTTCCTAAAAAGTCGCCATTCCCATTGGGCGCTGAATACCAAGAGGCATTGGCATTGGTTCCTGTTAAGCCATTGACACGCAAAGTGGTGGTTTGATTGGCTAACAAATCATTGGCATCAGCCGTGACACTAGTATAATTTACGGGTTCGATTACTACTACAGTAACTTCAGCGGTAGAAGAACATCCAAAACTATTGGTCGCTGTTACCGTGTAGGTTGTGGTTACCGATGGCGTTAATCCTATTGGATTTTTAACATTTGAAGTAAATCCTGCTGGATTCGAAGTCCAAGCATAGGTAGCTTCTGGAGCACTGCTTAACGTTCCATTAATTACAACATTATCAATCGCCCAATACCAATCCCATGAAGCATCATATTTGAAACGAATGGCCAAATCAGACTGATTTAAATACGGATTTAAATTAAGCGTTACAGTTGTAAAATTATTGGCAGCGCCTTGAGTTGAAGAGTAGGTCACTAAATCAACCCAATTTCCGTTGGTAAAAATTTGAACAACAGCTGCTTCTGTTCCATTAAATCGATAGAAGTGTTGAAAAGATAAGGTAGCCGCAGCTAATCCAACAGTTGAAAACGTTGGGGATTGTAACGTAGTTGCAGTGATACTTCCGCTTCCTTGTGCGTCGCTGTCTGATAAATAGAATTGGGAATTATCGGGCGAGGTAAACACATCAAATGTATTGTCATAGCCGCTAGAACGTAAGGTCCATGCCGCAAGTGCTGGATTTCCTAATGTACTTGTATTGGTAGTTGTCCAGTTGTTGGTCGCACTGTTAAAATTTTCATTCAATACCGTAACCGACGTTGAAGAATTCGAGTTGGCAGAGGCAATCAAATTAACCGACTGACCCAAACATAACGGATTGGGAACACTAGCCACAGCCGTAACTTGGGTAGGTGAAGGATTGATTCGAATCGTTCCAGTCGCTACAACTGAAGAACATCCTCCGATAAGTGGAATACTATAGTTGAACGTTCCCGCTACGGTAGGTGTTCCACTGATGGTAATTGTGTTTGAACTCCAAGTTGCCGTTACACCAGCGGGTAAACCTGTAGCCGTACCGATTCCGGTTGCTCCTTGTGTGCTGTGGGTGATAGAAGGCATTGTGGCATTTAAACATAGGGTTGGTGAACTAGAAGCGCTTCCTACGGTAAAGGGAGCCGCTCTTCGCAACACCAACAAGATGGAGGAACTACGATCAGAACCCGATAAAGTTACAGTTCCATCTCCTGTTGCACCTGATAAAACACAAGCATTCCATGCCGCTCCCACTGAAGCATCATCAGTAAGGGTGGTATTGTGATCAAAAAGTTCTGTGCGTGAATTCGACCAATTGCTGAATGTACGGTCATTATTTATCATAGAAATCATCAATACCGCTGCATTGGCTGATGAAACCGTAGTTCCAGTGGCTGTTGGAGTCGCTGAATTTTGATTGTTGAATGTTCCAGGAACTACGTCAAAAGGACCTCCAGCGGTTCCATTAGGGCGAAGCGCATTGGTGGCAACCCCTGAGAAAGCCACGATACTTCCGATGGCCATATCAGCTCTATCGTTGGGCATGGCAAAAGAAAAGTTTGCCCCTTCGGTGCCATCGGCAATACGATATAAAATAGTTCCAAACCAAGCATTATCGCCATTAGCCGTTCCATCCGAACGTACCAATCCACTGGATACTAAAATCCAACCCGAGGCGGTATTGGCCGATAATCCTCCATTATCATTATCGGTTTCATTTTGAACAATCGTAGCAATCAAAACATCACCCGCTACTACGCCTGCAGGTCTTGCAATGGATAACGTTCTGTTGGAACCCGACAAGTTGGAGGCATTGGTGGTAGCAGTACCACGTTGTGCAATTTGCCCCCATGAAATCGAAACACAAAACAGCAAGGCCAAAAGTAAAAAGGCTTGCTTCAAAAAGCGTGTGTTTGTAAATGCAGGGCGAAAAATTTGATTTTGGGTAATCATTGTTTTCATGATGTGTAGGTTTTTTTATTTGTAAATTGGTGTTACAAAATTGATGTGTATTCCTACATTTTGAAAAACAAATCGATTAGTTGCCCTAAAAATCGTTGAAGTTTACTTTTTTACAAATTGAATGCTTTTTGTAGGTTTTTTCTGTTTTTTCATCGATAACACGCTTCCGATAAACGGTATCATTTTTCAGATAAAAGAGTAAAATCAAACTATTCAATACGAGTGTTTACCTCAAAAAACGCCAAGAAGCAACCAAAATAAAATTAACTATCAATTTTGGATTCGTATTTCAACACTAATCACCATAAAAAAACCACCTCGTGGAGGTGGTTTGTTATATCATTTACAAAAGTATTACAAGGTTTTCTTTGCGCCTACTTTTCCATCGGTAGTGGTTACCTGAACAATAAACACTTGTTCGGGCTGATTAACAGGTAGTGTAACCGTGGTAGCATTTATAGCATCCATGGTCATAACTATGCGACCGCGTAAATCAAATACTGTTACTTTTTGAAGCGTCTGACTTGCTTGTACAGTAATCGATGTATTGTTTCTGACCACCTCGAAACCGGTAGCCTCCAAGGTAGGATTCTCGTTAGATAATGCATTTTGATACACCAATTCCAAACGATTAGAGAACGTACCCGGTTGGGTATTGAAGGTAAACGGTCCCTGATTTAAGTTATGGTAAGTACCGTCACTCAAATCCCGAATATAAATAGGTTGCGTTCCTCCTGTAAACAAACCATCTACGCGATCGATCGCAATGGTGTGCTGTCCTGCGGTAGTCGCTTTGTAGGTAAGTGGCACTACATCGGCTGCATCAAAGGGAACGGGACGACCGTTTACAATATAATTAGTGCCGTTGATTTGTGTCATCAAACCTAAATTTCCATCGTTAAAATACTTACTATCGGTGGCATCCAAGTCCAATGAGCCATCGGTAAAATATCCGACAACCGTTTGGGCAAAATCAACACCACGAGTAATGTTCAACCAAATACGGTTTTTCTCAATTGATGTCGAACGGAACATTTGATTGGCATTGTTGGCTACGCGTTGCGTATTGTTGAATGCCATCGAAGTTGCATTTCCTTTGGCTTCAACAAAGAATCCTTGCCCCACTTGAATAACGCCATTGGGATTTTCAGTAAAGGCTTCCCCATTGTCGACGTAGGTTTCTGTAGCCATGTTCCAAGTACAATACGTAGGACTGTTGGCATTGTTCGTTTTACGCCAGAAATAGAGCGTTGATTCTAAAGCACTGCTGTTCTCCGCAAAGAAAGTATTGATATCTAACGTTGACGGATAAGGATTACTCACCAAATTAAAACGCTGTCCTGGACCAACATTATTTAGAGTAACGGTTTTCGTACCGTTATTAGGCACTCCCGTAAACACTCCAGTCCAAGTGGCTGGCGCTGTAGGATGATTGAATGGCAAACGAATCAAATACCCACGTCCGGTTTGCATGATATGTGTAGCATAATCGGAAACATTGTTGTATAAGTTGGTTGTCGTATTATACCCGTAGAAGCGAATCGTAGGGTTAACCGAAGTCAATGGTGAAAAGGCAAATAAGTTCTGTGACGCAACAGGGGATCCCCACAAGATATAATCCAAACGAATCAACGGGTTAGTTGTACGACGTACCACAATATTCCCAACGTTCACCGCAGTAGGATCTTCTTGCAATAAATTGGCGTTGCTGTTTAAGGTGAAGGTCGAACCTGTTGCTACTTCGAGAGCACCAAACAAAGATACATTGAAACCAGAATTCACGGTAACCACCGCATTATTGCTGACAAACATGCGACAAGCTTGTAAGTTAGCAGCTACGGTTAAATTCCCAGTGACAAAGGCCGCTGTCGTAGCATCGGGAGCTCCATTACTCCAAGCTGTACCATTCCATGTGGTCGTTGCCACAGTAATTGTTGCGCTTTCTGAAAGCGGTATATCAACGCAGCCCCCTAGGGTAATCGTTTGTAAAACCAACGTTTGACTAGCTTGAGCTCCACTCACCGAAACGGTTAGCGTGCCTCCTGTTAACACGCCCGTTTGTGTCGCGCCACCATTGAGGGAATAAGCAACGGTAGCTCCAGCTGTTCCATTAATCACAAAACTAGCATCGTATCCATAGCATACCGACGATACAGGGGCAATAGAAGCCGTAGGTTGGGGAGTTACTGTCATTGAAATGCTATTCGAAGTCGCTGGTGATCCTGCTAAACAGGGTACTGCATTCGAAGTCATTACTACGGTAACCACATCGTTATTGGTCAACGAAGACGAAGTAAACGTTGCATTATTGGTTCCTGCAGGGTTTCCGTTCACAAGCCATTGGTAGGCCGGTGTCGTTCCTCCGTTGGTAGGCGTTGCGGTAAAAGTTACTGAAGTTCCCGTACAAATCGTCGTGGCCGAGGCCGCAATGCTTACTGATGCATTCAAAATCGGATTCACAGTCATCGAGATACTATTCGAAGTCGCTGGATTTCCTGTAACACAAGTCAACGAAGACGTTAATACCACAGTAACCACATCGTTGTTGGCCAATGTTGACGTTGTAAACGTTGCACTATTCGATCCTACAGGGTTTCCATTCACACGCCATTGGTAGGCAGGTGTCGTGCCGCCGTTGGTAGGCGTAGCGGTAAAAGTCACTGAAGTTCCCGCACAAATCGTCGTAGCCGAAGCGGCAATACTTACCGAAACGGGTACGGGATTATTCACTACAACTGTAGTGGAAGCCGTAGCGGTACATCCAAAATTATTGGTCGCTGTTACCGTGTAGGTTGTTGTAACCGCAGGGATAACATTCGTTGGGTTTTTTAAATTGGAGGTAAACCCCGGAGGATTTGATGTCCAAGCATAGGTAGCATCAGGAACGGTCGCCAATGTCCCCGCAACGGTTACATTATCTACGGCCCAATACCAACCCCAAGGAGAATCAAACTTAAATCGGATAAACACTGTAGGCTGATTCAAATACGCACTCATATTGGCTGTTACCTGAGTAAAATTATTTGGTCCACCTTGCGTTGAAGTGTATGGACCTGCCAAAGTAGCCCAGTTAGAGCCATCGGTAGACGCTTCAACTACGGCCACTTGTCCAGAAAAATGACGGTTGTAATGGTGAAAAGTTAAAGTAGCCGCTGATAATCCAACGGTACTGAAGGAAGGCGACTGTAAAATGGTCGCCGTTGTACTTCCGCTGCCTTGCGCATCACTATCAGAAAGATAGAATTGTGAATTATCATTACTATTGAACACATCATTGGTATTGTCATAACCATTGGGACGCAATGTCCAAGCGGCATTCGCTGGCGTACCTCCCGTACTATTATTGACGGTTGTCCAGTTATTGGTCGCCCCATTGAAATTCTGACTTAACAACGTAACTGCTGGAGTAGAATTAGAAGTAGCCGAGGCAATCAAATTCACAGCCGTTCCTAAACATACACTCGATGAACTCGCTACTGCTGTAACATCGGTAGGTATAGGGTTTACTACAATTCGACCGGTAACCACACTTGAAGTACAACTTCCTGTAGGGGTAACGGTGTAATTAAACGTTCCTAATCCTGTGGGCGTACCCGAAATCACAATAGCTCCATCGGTATACGTTCCTGTCACACCCGCAGGTAATCCCGTAAACGTTGCCCCGTAAGCCCCTGAACAAGTATAAGTGATAGTGGTAATTGGAGATCCAAGACAAACGTTTTGATCGTCTGTACCTACAGCTGAGGTTAACACATTAGAACACGTCCATGTGACAATAACTTGACCACGGGCTCCTGCGCCACCAGTAAAACTACCTGTATTACCCGAACGAACACCGCCACCGCCGCCGCCTGGTATCGAACCCGCTGTACCGTTTCCGTTTGAATTGTTTCGACCATTACCACCATGACCACCGCCTGTGGGTGCCGTTGCTCCGTTTTGATTGGTAGCATTAACTCCTGCGTTATCTGGACCGGCAGAAGATCCTCCTCCACCTCCATTATTTCCATTGGAGCCATTTGCACCATTTCCTCCATTACGGGTAACATCACCTATCGAGGCCGCCGAAGCACCTCCATTGGCGCCAGTGGCACTATTATTAGCTACCGAATTACCACCTTTAGCCATTACAGTCGTGGCATTGTTAAAAAACGTATCACCACCTGGAGAGGTATTCGTACTTCCTGAACCTACTTGCACATTGTAATTTGTTCGTGGTGTAACGGTCAGCGCATTACGACGAGCATAAGCCCCGCCACCGCCACCTCCGGTTTCTGTACCATTTGAAACGGTTGAACCTCCACGGCCACCTCCGCCCCAACATTCTACGCGAAGTGAGGTTATCCCATCAGGGGTTTGGAAGGTTCCCGTAGCGGTAATCGTTTGGGTTTGTGCGAATGCTGTAAATCCAAAGCCTGTAAAAAAGGAGAGTAAGACAAATCGAATCCAAGTGAGCGTGTACTGTTTTTTCATGTTGTTTTTAATTATTAGATCTAGCGCTTTTTTTTTGCAAATGTAATTCCCGTTTTCTCGTCGACACTATTCATGCGTTCAACGATTAAAAAACTCGTTCAATGGACAAATTTGAAAAATATTTTGCATTTCATCGGCTTTTTTATACACTTTATCGATTTTTTGTTATCGATGAAAATACAGAAAAATCCGATGAATAGAATTTCAATACATTGATTTTCAGATTTTTAATTAAATTTACTTTCTGCTAACATTTTTTTAATATAAGCGTGTTTTTTATGTAAAATCTTACATGAAAATCAATCGTTGTAAGAGAAAAAGAATATTTGGAGAATACCACTATTTTATATACTTAACCCTTCATCAGGTCTATTTACGGTAAAACATTATTTATGGTTTCCTTCTTTGGGCGTGCCCCCGAATCCATCCCCAATTCCCATCAAATCCTTCATCGGGGTCGGGTCGTCCGCTTCAATCCGGGCGCACGTTCCTACGGCCCGGGATTTCCACTACCACCCCTCACGCATCCATTGCACCTATGGAAATCGGTAGAATTCGTAACATCGCTTTCCACAAAACAAAAAAGCTGCCCTCTCGGACAGCTTTTTGTAAGTAGTAATGAAGTATATTTATAAAACTTTCTTCACGCCCGTTAAGCCTGAAGTCGTTGTTACCTGAACTAAATAAACTTGATTCCCAACAACAGGTAAACTTACTTGCGTAGCGTTAACCTTCGATTGTTGTACGATCAATCGTCCACGTAAGTCATAGACACGTACTGTATCAATAGATTCTGTAGCAGTTACCTGAACTTGTGTTGGATTTTTCACTACCGTGAAGGTATTCGCATTCAATGTTGGATTCTCTGTAGACAAAGCATTTTGATATACCAATTCCAAACGATTAGCGAAAGTACCCACCGCAGTAGTAAACGTATACGGACCGTCGTTCAAATTGTGGTACGTTCCCGTTGTCAAGTCGTGAACATAAATCGGTTGTGTGGTCGAAGTAAATAATCCATCTTTACGATCAATGGCCACACTAAAGGTTCCCGCTGTAGCCACTTTGTACGTTAACGGCACCACATCGGCAGCATCAAAAGGAACGGGACGTCCATTCATTACACAGGCTACACCATTCACAGGACTCGTTAATTCGGTTGTTCCATCGTTGAAATATTTCGAATCTGTACCGTCCAACCCAAGCGTTCCATCGGTGAAATAGCCTACCATCATCTGACTAAATTCGCCTGCAGTTCCGGTAAGATTCAACCAAACACGGTGACGCTCAATCGACTGGGTCGAAGCAGCAGTACGGAAGGTTTGGTTGGCATTATTGGCCACGCGTTGTCCGTTATTGAATGTCAACGTCGTCGCTGCATCTTTCGCCTCCACAATAAAACCTTGCCCTACTTGGATCACTCCGTTGGGATCTTCGGTAAACGGTTGCCCGTTATCCGTAAAGGTATCGGTAGATAGGTTATACGTACAATACGTTGGGTTTTGCGTGCCATTGGTTTTACGCCAGAAATATACCGTAGGTTCAATCGCATTGCTATTGTCGTTATAGAAATCCGTCATACTCAATGTAGAAGGATAGGGATTACCCACCAAATTATACCGTTGCCCAGGCGCTACATTTGCCATAGTGATATTTTGTGTCCCATTGTTGGGAACTCCAGTGAATATTCCTGTCCATGTAGCGGGTGCTGTGGGGTGATTAAACGGTAAACGAATCAAATACCCACGACCCAAGACCATCGGATGCGTAGCAAAATCGGCTACATTGGCAAATAAATTCGTCGTCGTGTTGTACGTGTAAAAACGTATCGTTGGACTCACTGAAGTGAGTGGCGAAAAGGCTTGTAAGTTTTGTGCAGCCACAGGTGACGACCACATCACATAATCCAAACGAATTAACGGATTGGTTGTACGACGCACAATGATGTTTCCACTGTTGACAGCGCTAGCATCATCTTGTAATAAATTGGCATTACTATTTAACGTAAACGTCGATCCCGAAGCTACTGTTAACGCACCACTCAAATGAACGTTAAATCCAGCAGGAATAACTACTACCGCATTGTTGTTTACGACTAAAGAACAAGCGTCCAAATTGGCTGTAGCGGTATAATTCCCTGCAATAACTGCCGTAGTCAACGCATCTGGCGCACCATTGCTCCAAGCGGTTCCATTCCAAGTGGTGGTTCCCCCTACGGTAATGGTCAACGTGGTGGTTGAGGCACACTGACCCGCATCAGGTGTAAAGGTATACGTAGTCGTTTGTGTATTGTCTAAAGCAGGAGACCATGCACCGGTGATACCATTGGTTGAAGTAGTTGGTAAAGCTGCCAACGGGGCTCCTTGACAAATCGGCACAACGGGACTAAATGATGGCGTGATAATTGGATTTACAGTAATCGTAACAACATTAGAGTTTACAGCTACGCAACTTCCATTACTTACAACCGCACGATAATAACCCGTAGCCGTTAAAGCCCCGAGCGATAAAGTTGCTGTAGTATTTGTAATATCGGTTACATTGGCTGTGAAAGCCAAATCATCGGCACGTTGCCATTTTTGGATAGTACCACTAAAACCAGATAAAGTTAAGTCGGTAGGTACATCTCCACTACAAATCGTTTGATCGGATGAAACGGTTCCGGCAACAGGCGCAGCATCAACCGTTACCGTAGTGGTTGCGGTCGAGGTACAACCAAATGCATTGGTAACCGTTAAGGTATACACTCCTGACATTGCTGGGGTTGCATTGGCAATCATTGGGTTAGCATTGGCCGTCAACACAACTGTTACATCATCAATTGCCAAAACATGATCATTTCCTGAATCATTCAAATCGGCCCAACGTATCCAAATACTCTCCCCATTAGGAATGGATAAACCTGTCAGTGTGGTCGTCAAGTTAGCATTTCGATTTGCAGCCGCATTACCATCTATTTGCAGTGAATTAGCATTTGTCGTTGAGGTATACGTCAAGGCTGGAATCGATGTCCATGTTCCAGAGGCCGTCGTTAAAGCAGTAGCATTGGTTGAATAATCAACCGTTAAAGTTTGTGGAACAGTATTCGTATCGCGGTATTGTTCTCCCGTATAACTGATGGTAACATTGCTCACAGGGAATCCCGTAGTATTGGTGACGCGAACACCATAATAGTAGGCGGTTGATCCAGCTGATGCTATCGAATTCCCCGCCAATGAACCTAAGGCGCGGTCGGTTGTAGTTACTCCATTGCTTAAATTATACACACCAACAGCAGTTCCCGATCCTGTTCCCGCAACTAATGTTGTAACAGGGGTAGCGGGTGAGGATGTTGCACCTTGACCTTGCAACAAATACCAACCGGGTAAAGTCACGTTGTCGGTCCAAGTTGTTCCAGTACCTAAACCGTTGAAATTTTGCGTTACGGTTTGCTGTGTTGAATTGGAACTAAATCCATTCGGACCTGTCCAAGCATACGAACTCATACCCGATGGACCTGCTGTCAAAGCAATAGTCCCACCCTCACAGTAGGGACCTCCATTGGAAGCCGTTGCTGTAGGTGTCGGATTAACAGTCAAAGTAAATACGGTGCTCGCGCTAGGGCAACCAAAAGCATTAGAAACGGTAATCGTTCCCGTGTAAGTCCCCGCAGCAGTTCCTGCCGGAATTTGAATCGTAATTGTTCCTGCACCGGTGTTAAACGTATTTGGCTCATTTGTTACAGGAGCAAAAGAATTGGTCGGTGTAGCATTCCATGTAATAGAATATGTAGAAGCTGTACCCGAAGTGGCCGAATAAGCCAATGTAGTGGTTTGCGCAGCTCCAGAGGCACATACAGCGGTGGCCGTACTCGACCATGTAGCTGAAGCGACAGGATTAACGGTAAATGTATCTAAACTGGTAGCCGTACCTCCAGCTGTAGTCACTTGAACCACACCTGTGGTACCCGAACCGATAACGGCCACGATTTGGGTAGCTGAATTACTCGTAATCGAAGCTACGGGTGTCCCGCCAATGGTTACATTACTGGCAACAACGCCATTTAAATTGGTACCATTAATTGTAATTGAACCACCGACGCATCCTGAAGTAGCACTCAAACTTGTAATTGTAGGAGGTGAAGCCACGGTAACCAATAAACCATAGTCTTCTACTTCACCATAGGTAAATGTTTGACATGGTGTAGCATTCATAGCAGGGGTACCAGTTAATGTATCTCCATACTTGATGCGCATTCTTGTTTTTCCAAGTGTAGCTGTCGCAGGTACCGTGATGGTTACGTTATAGACAGGTCCCAATCCCGTTACAGGTGAAGAGGTTTCACCAGAGTCCGAAAAGTCACCATCTTGATTCCAGTCTGCTAATACATAGGCAGCATCATCGGCAACAATGGTTCCTCCACCGGTGACCGTTACAGTCAATAATTGACCTTGTGAGACCGTTGCTGTTTGGGTGGCAAAATAACTCGTGTAATTGGAAGCACCTGAAGATTGATTGATACCACCAGCAACGGTAACATTAGAAATGTGCTCAAATGTGGAATCAACAGATCTTGAACCACAATAGACAGTCAAAGCGCCAACATTGGTAGTTGATGTTGCTCCACAGGTTCCCGTTACAACACAACGATAGTAATATATCCCTCCCGCAGTATTAGAGTTTGAGGTAATATTCAACGTTGCCGTGGTATTTCCTGTGTAGGATAATCCGTTTGGAGTATTATTGGTTACATTCGTATACGTACCGCCTGGGGTAGTCGAATATTGCCATTGGAATGCTGTAGCTCCTGTTGCAGCTACAGTAAATGAAGCGGTATTGTCTGAAGTAGCGGCTACTAAGGTACCGTTAGAGGGTTGAGAAGTAATTGTAGGGGCAATAAAGGTAGAACACACAATAGCGTTACTATTTCCAACTACAATTAAATTTGAGCCATTCTGAAAAGCCAAACCGGCAGCAGTAGTGGTAGTGGTATTTAATGTAACTGGACTCGTAGTGTAAGCCGTTGTAAATATCCCGAGTTCTCCAATGCCCGTATTGGTAAAGGAAGCAGCTTGATTGGCAGCTACCCATGTTGGGGTAACCGTAGCCGTGGTTGCAGCTGATGAATTGATACTCCACTGAAGGTTTACAATTCGTGTGGCATCAAATACCGCATTGGTAATCGTACTTCCTACATTTACCGACAAATCGGAAGTTCCTACGGTATTGGTTATTGCTACAGGAGTATAATTGGTAGCATTCAAACCAATAGGAAAAGTAAAAGCGGTATTCCCAACTGCTGCTTTAACCAAACGTCCTGTACCATTGGTAACCACATAATTGGTTGCAGAAGCATTTGAAATAGAAGCTGCACTTCCCAACGAGAGATTATTGCTTCCCAACGTAATGCGACCTGCAGTAAGATCTAAATTGGTAATCACTACAATCGCATTATTCAAAGTCAAGCCCGCACTGTTATTTAAACGTAATAAATCAAAAGTCGTTGCTCCTGTAAGGGTTTGCGCTACAGTTCCATTGAAAACAACCAAACGTGTATTGGCATTAAAGGTTCCATTGTTGGTAAAGTTTCCTCCAATATTTAAATCCCCACCTGGTGAAGTTCCAAGATTTAATGTACTTCCTGAACTTATGGATAAATTTCCAGCTAAGGCTCGGGCACTACTTGCAGGCATATTGACCGAACTGTTGGTCAAAGTTACATTCTGAGGCGTACCTACCCCTGCCGTGGCGGCATTACCCGTCCATTCGCTGTTCACCCCATAAGAAGTTACGCCGTTGTATACCAATGTAGAAACACTGGAATAAATCGGAGCGTTGGTACTCACAAAACCACCACCGTTGATTTGTAACGTTCCATTTAAGGTGGTTCGCGAAGGACCGAAATCCATACCCGAAGTAAGAATTATCGTGATATTGGACCCTAAATTTAGAGTTCCAGCCCCTGTGACAAACTTATTTCCAGTAATATTAATTACAGCTCCTGTCAACGTCGAAGTTATTGAACGTCCAGCAGCATTGACCAAAATATTTCCGTTGGTATTGTTAAGAGTTAATGATTGTCCGTTCAAATCAAAAGCACCTGCATTAAGTAATTGCAACACCTCTCCTGCCGTAGTATTGATGGTAATGCTGGTAGCCGGTGAGGCACTTAATTGTACACTTCCAGCCGCTTTGTTGATGATTAAATAATCAAAAAACACATTTCCTCCCCCTGTACGTGTAATCGTTTGTGTTCCCGTGGCACCATTAAAAAATACAGCTCTATTGTTATTGGTTTGCGTGGCTGAGGCACCTAACGTCCAGTTTCCAGGCGTAGTGACATCGCCTCCCAAACTTATTGTTCCGTTATTAATGACATTACCCAACACGATTAATCCACCTGATGGCGTATTCATGATGGTACTAGCATCTATGGTTAGTGTACCCGAACATTGGGCAAAATTAGAACCCATATTTACGGTAGTAACCGTTCCTGGGTTACTTATTTGTACGTTGGCAGGATATCCCGCACCCGAGGTAGCTGTGGTCCATTCATTACCCCGACCAAAACTTGTACCTGTATTGTAAATCAATGTTGATGTAGAACCGTAAGAAGGTGTATTGTTAAAAAAGCCTCCTGTATTGATACGACAAATACCGTTTAAAGTTAGCGTAGCCGAGCCAAAGGTTACTCCAGCAGCAGTTTGAAATGTACCGCTTACCGTTCGGTTGGCACCTGCGTTTAAGGTTAACCCCCCTTGCAATACCGATACGTTAACCGGACCGCTGGTGGTAGGCCAATACACGTGACTGGCATCGACTCCATAAGCACCGGAACTGTTGAAGTTTAATCCCCCTGAGGAACCATACGTAAAGTTAGTACCGCTGGCAAAACCGCCGCTATTTAGCTGAAACGTTCCGTTAACCGTGGTCGAACCCGTGCGCGTTAAGGAAGCAGCCGTTGAAACGGTATGCCCCGCAGCAATGATCACATTATCAGTAGCCGTTGGAACAACCCCACCGACCCAGGTAGAAGTCGCCGCCCAATCCCCTGATTGTGCGGAGGTGATGCCTGTTACGCCTATTGAAGTTGGTACTGTATTAAAAACAGACATGTCATCAACAAATATATTTGCAGCATTTGAAGTACTACTAACTCCCGTAAATGAGACAGCATTTATATTTGTATTTGATGTTAATCCACCTCTATTTAAATCATTACCAACTAGAGTTCCGTTAACATACAAATCAAATCTTTGTACTGCAACACTTTGTGCTGAACCATTATAGCTGTAGTTAATTGTACCTGTAGATCTATTATTTCCAACTATTTCAATTGTATATACGGTGGCTTGACTTAATGCTGAACTAGTTAAACCTGTAGAGTTGAAGGTACCAGCATTATTATATGATAGAGTCAAAGCACCAGATGAACCAAATGTAAAACGTAAAGCAGTGAAAGTATTGGCACTTGACACATCATTATTATCACTAAAATTAACACCTTGCGAACCTATGAAATAGGTCCAAATACCTGAAGTTGCAGTATTTCCGCCACTTACATCTCCACATAAAATTTTGAAAGAAGTATAAAACTCTGTTGAAGCTGTATATGAAATTATTGGAGAAGCTTTTGTTATAGAACCAGTAGAGGAAGCAGTAGCTCTCAAAAATGCACCAGTTGACCCAAGCGGATTACCAGTTGCAACTATAGAAACCGGAGCATTAGGAGCTGTTGCCCCCGCTCTAGCGTATGTAGTTCCAGAAGTTGGATTTGGTATTGTAGTGGCATTACCCGTTTGAGAAGTATTTGAAGCTCCAGTTGTACCAAAATTTTGTATTGATGTTTGCCCAAAAACCTCTGTTGTAATCAAAACAAAAAATAAGTAAATTTTGATTAATCTAAACCCCTTTATTTGAGATTTGTTCGAAGTAAATTTTTCCATTATTCGATTCCTTTTTTATAGAGTGAAATTCATCCGTTACCGCCTTGAAAATGAGTTCAATTAGGGGTGTTAAAATTACTTCAAAATTCGGTTTCAACAAGGGGATTTTTGGGCATTACAAACAAAATCGACGTATAACCAATTTCATCGTTCAACAACACTACTAGGGTTAGAAAATCGATAATTTTATACCGTTTATGGACTTTTTTCACAGAAAAAATAAGAATCTTTCAAAAGTTTTTGGACAATTTTCAATAATTTTTTATATAATTTTCTTACAAAAAACAACATCTTCCATCATTAACCCTTTGAAAGTGTAAACGACTCCAAAAAGACACAACAATTGCTGATTTTAAACAAATTACTACAAAAAAAGGGACCTTTTCAGATCCCTTTTTTTTAATAAAAACTATAAAGAACTAACGCTTCACTACACGAAGGGTTTTCACGTTGGCTCCTTGGGTTAAAATCACTTGGTATACCCCTGCAGGATAGTTGGCTCCCACTTCGGTACTTTCGATAGCATCGGCATTAACCGTACGGCTTTCGATCGTACGTCCCATCATGTCATACACTTGGATAGTGAACGAGGCTTGGCTAGAAGTAGCTACTTTGAAGTAGAACTGCTCTGCAAATGGGTTTGGATATACTTGCGCATCCAATCCTAGGGTACCAGTGGTAGTTTCTTCAAGGCTACGAGCTATAGAAGGCACAGTCAACGTACAAGTTTTACTGTAGGGGCCGAAATCCAATTGGTTTGGCATACGCACCGCCACTTGAACCGAATAATTTTCCCCCGAAATCAATCCAATAAAGTCACTCAAACGGAAACTATTCAAAGGACGATCGATCGCAAAATCGTATTCTTGTGCTTCATTAAACAAACGGAAGCGATATTGAGCCGCCGATTGAACCGCATCGGCAAACAAACGCTCACTGAAGCTCACTACAGCATAATCATTACACTGCGTACCGCGCATTTGTGTTGTAGGATGTTTCGGCGCTTGAATCGTACAGCTTGGTCCATACGGTAAGAAAGTTCCATCGGTATTACGAACCGCACACGATACATTGTAATTGGCATCGTAACGGAAATCGGTCACCGCTGCAAATGTAAAATTACGTAGTCCCGAGGTAATTTCTTGCGGTAAACCTACCGGTTGCAACGCATTATCCAAACGCTGAATGCGGTAACGGTATCCTGTACTACGCGGAACGAGCGAACTAAAAACTTGGGTATTAATGCCTGTAATCTGTGTACCACAACTCAACATGGTACTCACAGCCACAGGTGTAAACAAGAAACAAGGAGCGCTGAAATTGGGCTGCCAAACGTTGTTGATTCGCACAGCAATTTCCACTTTATATTTTGCATTGTACTTATAATTGGACAAATTGTGTAAATATAAATTACGCAATACCATATCTACGGTCACTTGTGTACCCGGAATTTCACTATCATCGGCTGGATTTACTTCAGTAACGCGGTAACGATACCCTTGAGCTCCAGACACTAAACTTGAATATACAATTCCACCAAAGGCAACTGTTGTTCCACAAGTAGCCGTTGGAAAGGTACTGACAATAGGTGTACATCCTCCTGGCAAACCAAGGTTATCGATGTTTCCATTACAGTCGTTATCAATGCCATCGTAACATACATCAACCGCACCCGGACGGATAGAAGCATTAGCATCATTACAATCGTCATTATTTACAGAAAAACCTGAGGGTGCAATCGACACATTTGCCACACAAACTGTTGAAGGTGCTGCGGTGGAGGCACCAAAGCCATCACCATCCGCATCGACATAGAATGTACCGTTTACAAATACCGCTGGATTAGCATCATTACAGTCGGTTGTGTTGGTAGCGCCACAAGGAGCGGGCGTACTCGTACCGAATCCATCGCCATCGGCATCTACATAGGTCAATAGTGCGTCGTTACAATCTGTATTATTTAATACCCCGCCACAAGCGACAAACGTTGTAGTTCCAAAGCCATCACCATCGTTATCGACATAACGCAATTGGCTGTCATCACAATCGGTGTTGTTCAACACACCACCACAAGCGACAAAGGTTGTCGATCCAAAACCGTCGCCATCAGTATCGGCATAACGCAATTGGTTGTCATCGCAATCGGTGTTGTTCACTACTCCACCACAAGCCACAAACGTTGTCGATCCAAAACCGTCGCCATCCGCATCGGCATAACGCAGTTGGTTGTCATTACAATCTGAATTGTTGGTTACAAATCCAACCGGAGCCGAACATGTGGTTTGTGCCACTGAAGGATTTCCAAAACCATCTCCATCGGCATCTTGATAGTACGTTGTACTGGGTGTAATCGTCAATACACCGCTATTGTTACTGGTGCCGTTCCACGTTCCACCACCGCCAGCATTGAAACCACCATAGAAAAAGGTACAACCGTTAATTTGGTAACGGAAAGCATAATAATAGGTTCCAGGTGCTAAAGCGGCTCCAAAAGTACCGCGGTATTCATCGTTATTATTCCCTAATCCTCCTTGTCCAAAATACGGAGATGCAATCCAATTGGTCCATGTACTTGGATTGGTATTGGTCGAGCTGTATCCAACTTCGGCAACAATTCCCGAACCTGCTCCAGGAGCTTCAGTGCGTCCTGAAACAAAAATTTGACCAAATGCATTAAAATCACTGCCTTGACAAATAGTTACACTGCCTGGGAATTGTAAATTCACAAACCCTGGCGTTGGCGCGATAGTATACGAGTAATTACTTCCACCATTGTTTCCCAAACGTAGGGTTATCAAATCGTGATCGGAAGCATCATTTGCCGCAACGGTTGTTGTATAAGCATAATAAAAAATAGTTCCCGAAGTGTTGTCTGCCCCAGGAATAGTGGCCGAAGCTGTTGACCATGTCGAACCTGTTCCTGTTGCTTCTACGACTTTGGAAGTAGCAAAATTGGAAGTACTGCTGTAGCGAACGAAAACGCGCTCCTGTGGCGATTTTGCTCCCGCCAAAGTAACATTGATCGTTACGGCAGTCCCCGAACAAACAACGCCAGGATTACTCACTGCAGTTGAAGCTGTGGGGTGAAAAGACTGGGGTGCATTGTTGGTCTCCATGATTACTCCCTGACGGCTGGAATAGGAAAGTCCACGTATCTGCAAGGTGTAATGACGGCCCGAAGTTGGAGCTGTAGTAAACACACCATCAGGCCCATTAAAACTTCCGCCACCCCAATTTAAGGTAAATACTTGGTTGTACGGCGTTGAAGTATTCGACCATTTGTTGGCATACCCATCCCATTGTACTAAATAATAATTAGTTGTGGAAGTGGCTTGTGTAGTATTGGTTAAAATACCATTCACAGGTGAATTATTGGTCATCACCACATTACCCATTCCAAAACGATCCCAGGCATACCCCCCCGGCTGCGCAAAAAGGAACTTGGTCATTAAGAGCATAACACAGCATGCCCATACTTTTTTCAAGCGTAATTCTTTTTTCATAAAACATTGATTTATAGGATGTCTTTTTTCTGAAATTTAAAATTACAATTTTAACTAAGGAAAAAAAATGCACCCTGCAACCGAAAACGTTTTCGTGTTGATAAATTCTGATTTTTATAGGTATATAACCTACACAACTCCTTTTTCACTTTATGAAAAATGCAAAAAAAGGCACTTGGTAAAGCCCTTTAAATGCAATCAAAAATATTCCCTACCTAACTCACTAGTATAAGTCAATTTAACGGGGTTGTTCGTACGCGTCATCGCCAAAGATATAGCACTGATATAGCACTAGTATAGCACTCTTTAAATAGCTGCTGAGAAGCTAATCCCAACCCTTCGGGGCTGAGCCGTATATAAAAAAAATATCGGTTATGAAGAGACTGCGACTGAGACTGAGACTGAGACTGTTTTTTTAAGCTCCTAAGCCGCTGAGAAGCTGAGCTGCTGAGACAGAGCTAATGCAACTGAGACTGCGACCGCGACTGTGACTGAGACTGTTTTTTTTAAGCTCCTAAGCCGCTGAGAAGCTGAGCTACTGAGACTGAGACTGAGACTGCAACTGTGACTGAGACTGTGACTGAGACTGTTTTTTTAAGCTCCTAAGCCGCTGAGAAGCTGAGCTGCTGAGACAGAGCTAATGCAACTGAGACTGAGACTGTTTTTTTTGAGCTCCTAAGCCGCTGAGAAGCTGAGCTACTGAGACTGAGCTAATGCAACTGCAACTGAGACTGCGACCGCGACTGCGACTGAAGTAATTAAGCGGAATAAACTTGTAACTTGTAACCAATCACTAGTCACAAAAATCGTAAATTCCAATAGCTAAAATTCCAAATTCCAAAAGTCTAACGACTAATCAGTAGCCTTACTACTTTCATAGGGCAGATCACTAATCACTAGTTACTAATCACTAGTCACTAATTACCCACCCCATAATACGCCTTATACCAATCGACAAAAGCCTTTACCCCCTTATCCAAGTCGGTTTGGGGTTGATAATGAAAATCGCGTTGCAATTCGGAGACATCGGCCCATGTTCGTGCCACGTCACCGAGTTGCATAGGAAGCCAATTTTTTTGAGCAGAAATCCCTGTGTGGCGTTCGATGGCCTCAATAAAATCCAACAAACGAACTGGTTTACTATTCCCAATATTATACAACCCATAGGGCTTCGTGTAGACCCCAGAGGCTAAGGCTGCTACGATGGCTTCCATCCCTTGGGTAATATCATCGACGTAGGTAAAATCACGGGATAATTCGCCATGATTAAAAACATCTATAGGTTTTTGATTGAAAATGGCATCCGTAAATAAAAACAACGCCATATCGGGTCGACCCCATGGGCCGTAGACTGTAAAGAAACGCAAGCCTACTGTGGTTATTCCAAACAAATGGCTGTAGGTATGTGCCATTAACTCATTGGATTTCTTTGTGGCTGCATATAAACTAATAGGGTGATCAACGGTATCGTTTACTGAAAAAGGCACATGTTCATTGAGTCCGTAGACACTTGAACTACTCGCATAAATCAACTTCTTTACCTGATGATGGCGACAGCATTCTAAAACATTTAAAAAACCTGTAACATTGCTATCTATATACGTAAATGGCTGTTCCAAACTGTAGCGAACGCCCGCTTGAGCCGCAAGATTACAAACAATGTCAAAAGAAAATTGACTAAACAAAGCGTCCATTCCCTTTCGATCTTCCAAGTCAAGCAATACAAATTGAAACCGATCGCCATGAATAGTACTCGCTACGGGCTTCCCTGATTGAAATTCATTTGACGTTACCCCCAAAACAGCCAGGCGGTCTTTTTTTAAGGAAACTGGATAATAGGGATTCAAATTATCTATACCCACAACAGTGTACCCTTTTTGAAGTAAGAGTTCACAAAAATGGAATCCAATAAATCCCGCCGCTCCGGTGACCAATATACGCATGACTCGTTTGAATTATTGATATTGTTTTTCGTAATATTCGCGGTAGGCCCCTGAAGTAACATTCTGCAACCATTGGGCATTTTGCAAATACCAATCGACGGTTTGCTCCAAGCCTTCTTCAAAGGTAACCGAGGGTGACCACCCTAATTCGCGGTTAATTTTACTAGCATCAATAGCATAACGCAAATCATGTCCTGGACGGTCTTTCACAAAAGTAATTAACCCTTCAGAAGTACCAACTTCACGCCCTAACTTTCGATCCATTATTTGACACAACAAACGTACTAAGTCAATATTTTGCCATTCATTAAATCCACCGATATTATAGGTTTCATGATTTTTCCCTTCATGGAAAACCAAATCAATGGCAATCGCATGATCGATGACATACAACCAATCGCGGGTATATTTCCCATCGCCATAAATGGGCAAGGGTTTTTCTTGGATAATATTGTGGATGCACAGGGGAATCAATTTCTCAGGAAAATGATTAGGTCCATAATTGTTGGAACAATTGGTTAACACATAAGGCAATCCATAGGTTTCTCCATAAGCCCGCACAAAATGATCGGAACTGGCTTTGGAAGCGGAATACGGTGAATTCGGATCGTAAGGAGTCTCTTCCGTAAATAATCCCGTAGCGCCCAAAGTTCCATAGACCTCATCGGTAGAGATATGGTAAAATCGTTTGCCTTCAAACTGACCTTGCCAAGCGGTTTTGGCCGCATTCAACAAATTCATGGTCCCTAATACATTGGTACGTACAAAAGCCAATGGATCGGTAATCGAGCGATCGACATGCGACTCAGCGGCCAAATGAATTACACCATCAAAAGCATGCGTTTTAAAGAGTGAATCGATAAAATGTGCATCCGTGATGTCGCCTTTGACAAAGGTATAATTGGAAAGTTTTTCTACATCGGCGATATTCTCTAAGTTCCCTGCATAGGTGAGGGCATCTAAATTAACAATATGATAATTCGGATAGCGGGTCACCATGCGTCGAACCACATGTGAGCCAATAAACCCTGCGCCTCCTGTAATTAATATTTTTTTCATATGCTATAATTTTCCGTCCACCGTGTAGGGGAGAACGCCTTTAACATCATAAACAATTGACTTAGGATTTCGTAATCCTGCTAAATCCAGTTCTAAAAATTCACGGTGTGCCACACCCAACACTACGGCATCAAAGGTAGTTTTGGGGAGTGTATTGGTTGTCGTTAAGCCATATTCATGCTTTACTTCCTCGGGGTTGGCCCAAGAGTCGTAAATGGTTACTTGGATTCCGTAATCGGTCAAGGCATTGACCACATCCACGATCTTCGTATTGCGCACATCGGGACAGTTTTCTTTAAACGTAATTCCCAAGAGCAAAAGCGACGAATGATCGACCGAAATCCCTTTTTTAATCATCAATTTAATGATACGCGATGCAACATATTCCCCCATGCTATCATTCAAACGCCGACCTGCTAAAATGATTTCCGGATGATATCCCGTCTCTTGTGCTTTTTGCGCCAGATAATACGGATCCACTCCGATACAATGTCCACCAACGAGCCCCGGCTTGAAGGGTAAAAAGTTCCATTTTGTTCCCGCAGCAGCCAAAACCGCATGCGTATCAATGTCGAGCAAGTTAAAAATCTTAGCCAACTCATTGACAAAAGCAATATTGATATCGCGCTGTGCGTTCTCAATCACCTTAGCAGCCTCGGCCACTTTGATACAAGGGGCTAAATGGGTACCTGCGGTAATGACAGAGCGGTATAAAGCATCTACTTTTTGACCTATTTCGGGCGTAGAACCCGAAGTGATTTTCAAGATTTTTTCAACGGTATGTTCCTTGTCTCCAGGATTAATGCGCTCGGGAGAGTAGCCCGCGTAGAAATCAACATTAAATTTCAAACCACTCACCCGTTCTAAAACAGGCACACACTCTTCTTCTGTTAATCCGGGATATACGGTCGATTCATAGACTACGATATCCCCTTTTTTCAATACTTTACCCACCGTTTCACTCGACTTATACAAGGGCGTTAAATCGGGACGGTTGTTTTTATCGACAGGCGTTGGAACCGTAACAATATAGTAATTACAATCGCGAATAGCCTCCAAATCGGAAGCACATAACAGCCCTTGGGCTTCCGTATGCTTCGATACTATTACCTGCTGAAGCAAGTCGGAAGACACCTCCAAGGTACTATCGTGTCCCGCATTCAATTCGGAAACCCGTTGCTGATTAATATCAAATCCGACCACGGGATACTTTGTGGCAAACAAACGCGCCAAAGGCAATCCGACATACCCCAATCCGATAACTGCTATTTTTATATCCATAGTATGTGTATCACGAACCTATTCCTTGGTAATGGAAGCCGATAGCACGCATGGCTTCGGCATCTAATATATTTCGCCCATCAAAAATGAAGGCGGGTTTTAACATGGAATCATAAATTTTTTGCCAATCATAGGTTTTAAATTCATCCCATTCGGTCATAATCGCAATGGCGTGCGCTTCATGACATGCCGCATAAGGATCTGCAAATGAGGTAACCAAAGCAGCATTGGAAGCCGCATCACGAGTTTCCAAATAGTTCAAATCCGAGAGCACCTGAGGGTGTTCAACTTTGGGATCATAAACTGCTATTTGTGCTTGTTCTTGCATTAAAGCATCGGCAACATAAATAGCCGCTGATTCACGGGTATCGTTGGTATCTTTCTTAAACGCCCAACCCAAAAAAGCAATCTTTTTTCCCGATATGGTATTGTACAATGTACTTACAATATTGCGTGCAAAACGATTTTTTTGGTGGTCATTCAATTGAATTACTTGCTCCCAATAATCGGCGACTTCTTGCAATCCATATGATTTAGCGATGTAAACTAAGTTCAAAATATCTTTTTGAAAACATGAGCCCCCAAATCCGACCGAAGCTTTCAAAAATTTCGATCCAATCCGACTATCCATTCCGATAGCACGGGCTACTTCATTAACATTGGCTCCTGTTTTTTCACACAATTCTGAAATGGCATTAATGGATGAAACGCGCTGCGCTAGGAAGGCATTTGCCGTTAGCTTTGACAATTCTGAAGACCATACGTTGGTGGTTAAGATTCGCTCTTTGGGAACCCAATTGGCATAAATATCGACCAACGCTTGGATGGCTTTCTGACCCGCTTCATCGGTTCCTCCACCAATCAATACACGATCGGGAGCTAACAAATCCTCAACGGCTGTACCCTCTGCCAAGAACTCAGGATTGGATAAAATTTGATACTGAACTCCATTTCCAGTGTTGTCTAAAATGCTTTTTAAAGCTTCAGCGGTTCGAACGGGTAACGTTGATTTTTCGACTACTATTTTATCGGTAGTCGCAACACGAGCAATTTGTCGAGCACACAATTCAATATACTTCAAATCGGCCGCCATTCCTTTACCTGTTCCGTACGTCTTGGTAGGCGTATTCACCGAAATAAAGATCATTTGCGCTTCGTCAATAGCTTTGTCTACTTCTGTTGAGAAAAATAGATTCTTCCCACGGGATGCCGCAACAATCGAACTCAAGCCAGGCTCATACACGGGAATATTTTCAACATTAGCATCGTTCCAACGAGCAATTCGTTCGGTATTTAAATCGACGACCGTTACTTTGATATGTGGACATTTATTGGCAATAACAGCCATCGTTGGGCCACCTACGTAACCTGCACCGATACAACAGATATGCGATATTTTCATAAAAATTTATTTTAAATTGTCCCAATACCATGCTACAGCTTCTTCCAATCCTGCCGCAAAATTGTATTGAGGTTGATAGCCTAATAATTCTTGTGCTTTAGCAATACTCGCTTTGGAATGCGGTATATCACCTACGCGCTGGGGTCCGTATACGATAGGTACTTCAGCAATAGAAGCATCGTAACGGGATAAATATTTTTTGAGTAAATGGACCATTTCATTTAGCGAAATTTGATCTCCTACCGCAGTATTATATACGGTATTTAGGGCTTCGGGTTGGGTTGCCGACAAAGCCAAGGCATTCATTTGAATGACATTATCAATGTAGGTAAAATCACGAGAATAGGTACCGTCACCATTAATTACCGGGGATACTTTTTGCATCAATAGCTTTACAAATTTGGGAATCACTGCGGCATAAGCGCCATCCGGATCTTGTCGCCGTCCAAAAACATTGAAATAGCGCAAACCGATTGTTTCTAACCCATAGGTTGAGGAAAAAATCGACGCATACAATTCATTGACATATTTGGTTATGGCATAGGGTGACAAGGGTTTTCCAATCACATCTTCCATTTTTGGTAGAGAAGCCGAATCCCCATAGGTCGACGAACTCGCTGCATAGACAAAGCGTTTTACCCCCGCATCGCGAGACGCCACCAACATATTCAAAAACCCTGAAACATTAACTTCATTGGAGGTTATTGGGTCGTTGATAGAACGAGGAACCGAACCCAAAGCGGCTTGATGTAATACAAAAGTAGCCCCTTTGACTACCCGATGACACGTTGCTAAATCCCGAATATCACCTTCGTGAAACGTGAAATTGGCGTGCGAAAGAAATGGCTCTATATTGCGGCGATGTCCCGTGGCAAAGTTATCCAAACCCACCACGTGGAACCCTTGCTCCAAAAAGTGAGCCGTTAAATTGGAACCGATAAATCCGGCCGCACCGGTAATGACGAGGGTTTGCATAGAATTACCGCATTATTTATTTCGCTTGAACAGCTTATCTTTTAACTTTACAAACAGGTTTTTAGGACGATCGTCTTCGTGATAGCCGTTTGAATAATTTCCATAGCCGTAGCCGTAGCCATAGCCGTAGCCATAGCCCGTACCGTAACGCGCTTTGTTTTCAAAACCATTCAAAACAATGCTCACATTTGACAATTCATCGCGTTGTACACGAGTATTGATGAGTTGCACCATTTCTTTTTTGGTGAAATTCTGACGCATGATATACAAGGTCACATCGGCAAAAGGAGCCAATTCTACAGCATCGGTAACTAATCCCACTGGAGGCGTATCCAAAATCACATAATCATAGCGACTCTTTAATTCTTCCATAAACTCCCGCATCGTTTCTCCCATAATCAATTCGGAGGGATTGGGCGGAATCGGTCCCGAGGTAATGACATCCAAATAAGGGATTTTCGTATTTTGAATGATTTCGTCGAGTGAATTTTGACCAATCAAATAGTTGACGACCCCTATTTTATTTTTTAAATTAAAATCATCAAAAATTTTAGGCTTACGCAAATCCAAACCGACAATAACGGTCTTCTTCTCACTAATTGCAAATACCGTGGCGATGTTGATGGAACAGAATGTCTTTCCTTCACCCGATACCGAAGAAGTCAACATGAGCGTCTTACTTCCCTCCTTCTTCTGTTTTTTATACAAAAATTGAAGCGAGGAACGCAACGCCCTAAAGGACTCGGAGAGCGCCGATTTGGGTTTCTCAAAAACGGCTAAATTCGAAGAGGTGTATTTCACCCCGATTACTCCTATCAAAGGAATATTGGTTAATGCACTAATATCTTCTGCATTTTGTATCGAATTGTTGATAAAGAAAATCAAAAATACCACCAACAATGGGATTAAAAGACCCGCAAAAATGGCTATCACATAATTGACTCCAGTTCGAGGTCCGATCAATCCACCTCCAATATCCTTTGCAGGATCGATAAACTCTACATCCGATAGATTGGCTGCCTTTACAATTTGGGCTTCATTGCGTTTTTGTAAATACGCATCGATAACACTATTGCTCAAGTTGAACTTTCGGGTAATTCGTAAATAATCTTGGCTGTCCTCGGGTAGACTTTCTATCTTATTTTCCGATGCTCGAATTTTACGGTTCACCTGCGCTGCTTCAAATTGAATGGCCGATTTTGCCGCCACAATATTTTCCAATAAAACCCGCTTCACAGCCGAAATTTCATTGTCAATATTGTTGTACATCAAAGCACTTTTGACGGAGTACGTCATTTCAGAGCGTCGCACCGATAAATCAATCAGCTGCGCAACATTTTTTATAATGTTTGGATCGTCAATACCCGCCACGGAGGGAGCAGGCAATTTGGAGTAATCATTGCTATTGCGCAAATAATTGTTTAATACATTGTAATAATTGATTTTGCGATCGATACCGTCTTTGATTAAATCTAAATCCTGAATTTGAGCTTGGTAGGTTTCACCGCGTTTTTCAATCTCCACGACATTCCGCCCTTTGCTAAAATCTTTCAAATCGTTGTTGGCAGATTTCAAATTTTCTTCCATCAAAGCCAAGGTAGTATCGATGTATTTAATGGTGTTTTCAGCAAATAAGTTTTTGCTTTCCAATTGCTTCTTTTTCAACATTTGAACACTTTCATTCAAATAATCAACGATGCGTGCTTTGTTGGTCCCTTGAAGTGAAATACGAATAATCGACCCCGCTTTTTCATCAATAACGACGCGAACATTGCGGTACATACTGACCACATTATCAAACGAATTCATCCGGATAATAAATTTTTGTCCTGTATAATTTCCAGGCATCCCTTTGATATCCAAAGTCCAATTCAAGAAGGGCAATTGCAACGGCTGCCCTACCTTACAACGCTTGCGAAAATCGCCCGAACGCACCGCCTGTGCATCAATGATATTGGTATTGTAATTAATAACGGGTACCGAATTGGATTTTACGGCAATATTAATTTCGTAATCGGTTGGAGACACAAAATGTATTTCAATAGGAATCCCTAAAAGTTGGTTTTTGGATTTATCCAACTTCACTTCAAAAGGGGCCGATCCGTAAACATCTTTTTGATAGTATTTATCTTCTTGAAGGTAGTCGATATAAAACCCGAGTTTATCCACCACCAATTCATTGTGCGAACGCGATTTCAAGGTACTCGCAATACGTTGCACCTGATCGGAAGTGCCTCCCCAATTAAATATCAGGTTGGTATTACTCATAAACAAGGGATTCTCTTGTTCTTTTACGGCCAAGGTAGCCTCCAAGGCATAGATTTTCTGTTTGCGAATATTGATTTGATGCGCCACAAATAAGGCAAAACCCAATCCAAATAAAAACCACTTCCAATAACTTCCTGTCTTAATCAGGAAAGCTTTGAAATCGAAGCTATTTTGTTTTTCAAAAAAGGAAAAATCTTTGATATCAAGCATGGAACGTCGTTTAATTGCGTAATAACAGCGTAAGTGTCAACAACATGGAAGCTGCAGTAATCATAACCGTCAAGGTATCGCGACCTGTTCCGCCAAATCCCCAAGATTTTTGTTTCAAGGGTTTGACGTAAATATAATCGTTGGGTTGCAAATAAAAAGCAGGAGAATGTACTGCCGCAGCATCGGTCAAATCAATACTAAACGTCTCCAAACCATGGGGAAACTGACGAATCACTTTCACCTCTTTTCGATCACCCGTCATGGTAATATCGCCTGAATTGGCTAAGGCCTCCAATACATTCACACGGTCTTGGTACAATACTTTCGACCCAGGATTGTTCACCTCTCCATTAACCGTATATCGGAATCCCGCAAGTTTCACATTGACAAACAACTGCGCTTCTTTTTTGAAATAATCGGCTAACAATTGGGTTTCAATTTTGGCACGCGCCTCCTCAACCGTATACCCTAATACATTCACCTCTCCCAAAATCGGAATACGAATATTTCCATGATCATCTACGGTATAACCATTAAAATAGAGGGTCTCCACCGTTTGAATCGCTTGATTTTGTGGCGCTGTGTTAAAAATCTCTAACAATCGCTCGTCTACTAGCGCTTTGATTTGCACCGAAACAACATCATTCACCTGCAAGCGGTAAGGTTTATTGCTCGCGACAACCGAGGAACCCGTAGAAGAAAGAGTATTTTTTTTATCTTGAAGGTATATTAAATCCTGAGTAGGAACACAAGCGGTAACAAGGAATAACAATACTATGGAAAACGACAGTATTTTGGTTTTCATCTACTTTGTTTTAGCCAACAAAGATAGTTTTTCAATCGTAAAATCAAAAGACTCGATAGGGAAATCTCTAATTATTTTTAAGGGAATTTTCAAAAGGAATACGATGTAAAATACTGCGCCCCAGCGTCACTTCATCGGCATATTCCAACTCATCACCTACGGCAATTCCACGGGCAATCGTCGACGTTTTTACCCCCGTGTCTTGAATTTGTTTGTAAATATAAAAATTGGTGGTATCGCCTTCCATCGTAGAACTCAAAGCAAAAATCACTTCTTCAACAGCGGTTGTCTTTACTTTCTCAACCAAGGAAGCAATATGCAACTGACTCGGACCGATCCCGTCGATAGGCGAAATTTTACCGCCCAACACATGGTAAATCCCTTTAAATTGCTGGGTGTTTTCAATCGCCATGACATCGCGTACATCTTCTACAACACAAATCACATGATGATTGCGGGCAGGATTGCTGCAAATCGAACAAACCTCAACATCCGAGAGGGTGTGGCAACTCGTACAAAACTTCATCTGCTCCCGCATTTGGGTCAAAGCCTCGGTCAAAAAGCGGGTTTGCTCCTGCGGTTGCCGCAACAAATGCAACACCAACCGCAACGCCGTTCGCTTCCCAATCCCAGGCAATTGCGCCATTTCGTTGACCGCTTGCTCCAATAACTTTGATGAAAATTCCATACCACAAAAGTACATAATTTGAAAAAGGCATCAATATTTTTGTATTTTTCGCTTTTTAAATAGTACAACATGAGCCCAACCCTCATTCTTTCCATCATCCTCGTGTATTTTGGATTGTTATTGTTTATCGCCTACCGTATTGGTAAAAAAAGCAGCGATAACGACACTTTTTTTAAAGCCAATAAAAACTCCAAATGGTACCTTGTCGCCTTCGGAATGATCGGCACAGCCCTCTCTGGCGTGACCTTTATTTCGGTCCCTGGCGCCGTGGGAAATCCCGAAAATCAGTTTTCCTATTTTCAATTTGTACTCGGCAATGCCCTCGGATTTATCCTCATCGCCACCGTGCTGCTACCGTTGTATTACCGCATGAATCTCACCTCCATTTACAGCTATATCGAACAGCGTCTGGGGGTGGTCAGTTACAAAACGGCGGCCAGTATTTTTTTAATCAGCCGCACCATCGGATCGGCATTTCGACTGTATTTGGTGGTTTTGGTGTTGCAACGCTATGTATTTGATGCTTTCCACGTGCCTTTTGCCGCCACGGTTTTAATCTCGTTAGGTTTGATTTTTGCCTACACGTATCGCGGGGGACTCAAAACCATCATTATCACCGATACGTTGCAAACATTTTTCTTGGTCACTTCGGTATTTCTTACCATTTACTTTATTTGCAGCAGCCTCAATTACAGTCCCACCCAAGCTTTTGAAGCCGTCAAAAACAGCAGTTATTCGCAAATCTTTTTTTACGAAGATTACCTAAAAGGGCATTTCTTCTGGAAACAACTTCTCGGCGGCATCTTTGTAACTATAGCCATGGTGGGGTTGGATCAGGACTTGATGCAGAAAAATTTGAGCTGTGCCACCATACAAGAAGCCCAAAAAAATATGTTTACGTTTACAGGGATTTTTATACTTATCAACTTGTTTTTCTTGAGTGTAGGGGCTTTGCTATACTTGTATGCCGCTCAAAACCAAATCGCAATTCCTACCGTCAATGACGTACCCCGAACCGATTTACTCTTTCCCGAAATTGCTTTTCATCACCTAGAAATCATACCTGCCATTACCTTTTTGTTGGGATTAACGGCGGCAACATTTGCCACAACCGACAGTGCGTTAACCGCATTAACGACTTCGTTCTGTGTTGATTTCTTACACATGGACAAGCCCGAAAATCAACATTCCCCTCAAAAACAAGTTCGCATTCGACACCAAGTACATCTCGGCTTTTCATTCCTAATGTTTTTGGTGATTGTTCTTTTCAACATACTCAACGACGAATCGGTGGTCAAAATGATTTTTAAAGTGGCCAGTTATACCTACGGACCGCTTTTGGGACTTTATGGATTTGGATTATTTATGAAAACGAAAACCGTCAACGATCGCTGGGTACCTCTCGTTTGCATGATGGCACCATTGCTATGTTGGGGGATGACAACCTATGCGAAAGAGCTATTTGGCGCGTACCAATTTGACAACGAACTCATTATTATCAATGGTTTGTTGACGTTTGTCGGCTTACTTTTTATCAGTAAACCTGCCGTAGGACAAACCCGTTTCTAATATTGATGGGTAGCTAATAAAACCAACGTACAGGCCACTTCAACATGAATGCCATGTGAAGTCAAAAGGGCATAAAACGCTGGATTTTCGGTTCCCGGATTGAATATCACCCGTCGGGGATGCAACCCGATAATATAGTCGTAATAGGCGACTTGGTGTGTGGGATTCAAGTACAGCGTAACGGTATCAACATCGGTCAGTTCGGGCAACCCTTCTTGGATAAGAATACCCTCGACCTCAGTGGCTTTACGACCTATGGCGACAACTTCATGCTGGTGTTTTTGCAAACGTAATAACGCTTGGTAACTGTATCGATCGGGGTTGTGGGAGGCGCCCAAAACTAAGGTTTTCATCGGTAAAGATTATTTTACCCCACAAAAATACAACGAAACCCCCAATCCCCTACCTTTGTACCATGAACGATTTCATCTTTCTTTTAGCGGCTTTATTTTCGGTGTTAAATCCTATTGGAACCGTGCCAATATTTGTGGCGCTAACCCAAGATTACACCAAAGCCGAACGCTCAAAAGTCTCCCTTTGGACCGCCATAAATGTGTGTCTCATTTTGGTCATCTCTTACTTTATTGGGCAGTACGTACTAACATTTTTTGGCATTACGATTCCCGCATTGCGCATCGCTGGCGGTATCATCATTGCCAGTTCGGGGTTTGGACTTTTAAATGGAAAATTCACTCGCAATAAAGGGTTGGACAAAAAAGCCGAAGAGGAAGCCCAACAACGTGACAACATCGCGCTAACCCCTCTTGCCATGCCCATGTTGGCGGGACCCGGCTCCATTTCGCTTCTTATTGCTTATTACCAAGAACACAACAGTACGCAAGAAATTATTTTCTCAACATTAGCCATTTTTGCGGTAGCAGTATTGATTTTCCTCATTCTTCGAAGTGCACATTATTTGGCCAAATACCTAGGTGCTTCTGGGATTGTAGCGATTTCTCGTATTGTGGGATTCTTAACCATTGCCATTGGCATCCAATACATCATTAACGCCGTAACCAGTATTTTAAAAATCTAAACCACTACCCATGCGCAACGTTTTATTTAGCCTTTGTATCGCTTTAGGCTTACTGGGATGTAAATCCGCACAAACGCCAAAAAACACCGATAGTTCGGCCATGAAGGAATTAGTCACCATCATGCAAGGCCACTACAGTTCTGAAAAACAAGCCAACCTTGACAAGGACTATTTCAATATCTCCTTGCGGATGACCCCCATTTGGAAATCCAAAGGCCACTACCTTTTTGTAGAGCAAGCCCTTTTCAACAAACAAGACCAACCCTATCGGGTTCGCATTTACAAATTAACGCAAAAAGGCGACCAATTCATCAGTACCATTTATACGCTTAAAGATGAAAAAAAGTGGATTGGCAAATGGGCAACTCCCGAAGCCTACGATCAACTCACGGAAGCCGATATCGAACTCAAAGACGGCTGTGAAGTCGTTTTGAAACGCCTCGGAAAAAACACGTTCGAAGGCGCCACGGGAGATAAAACCTGTCCCAGTGAACTCCGCGGCGCACGTTGGGCCAATTCCAAAGTAACGGTCACCCAAAACACCATTCGCTCTTGGGACCAAGGATTTGACAAAGACGGCAAACAAGTATGGGGCGCCACCAAAGGCGGATACGAATTTATCAAAATGTAATAAAAAACCCCAAGCACAAAAACGTTCTTGGGGTTTTTTAATGTCCTAAAGCACAATTATTTCTTGGGCAAAAACACTTCCGCCATCATGCAACGGGCACTTCCCCCTCCGCAGGCTTCAATGGTATCCAAACTCGAATGCAAAATAGTGACATGCTGTTCGATTTGAGCAATTTGCTTTTTGGTTAGCGCTTGGTATGCCGACGAACTCATCACCAAATAGCGTTTCCCCTCCGACCCTTTTACTTCCAACATATTCCCAGCAAAGTTGTTAACCTGATCTTCGGTTATCAAAATAAGGTCTTTCTCATCGCTACGCAAGGAGTCCAAAACCATTTTGCGCTCTTTTTTATCGTCAATAGAATCGGCGCAAATCACCGCAAAGGTATCGCCAATACACATCATCACATTGGTGTGGTAGATCAGTTTTCGCGCACCGCCCACCGTTTGAAACGCTTCAAAAATAACCGGCGTATACTCAAAATCCTCACAAAATTCAATCATCAACTCCTCATCCGCGCGAGGCGACAAAGCACAATACGCTTTGCCATTTTGGCGGTCAAGCAACAAACTGCCCGTCCCTTCCAAAAATATATTGTCCGCTTCTGCCGACGTGTAATCCATAATGTCATTGACTACAAAACCTTTGTCTTCCAGCAAATCCAAAATATCTTCCCGGCGTTCAGCCCGACGGTTTTCGGCAAACATGGGATACAATACCACATCCCCTGTTTCGTGAAACGAAATCCAGTTGTTTGGAAAAATACTATCGGGGGTGTTGGGTTCCAAGGTATCGTCGACCACGGTAACATCAACCCCCACAAGACGCAGTTTTTGCACAAAGGCATCAAACTCCTGCTGCGCTTTCGCATTGACCGTTTCAGGCGATAAGCCATCCAAAACCTTTTGATAATAATTGTTGACCGCAGTCTGTTCGTTCATCCGAAACGCCACCGGACGGATCATTAAAATAGCATTCGTCGTTTGATTCATATCTCTAGTCTAAAGGTTTCCCTAATTCATAATTCATAACTCATATCTTTTTGTGCGTGCCCTCCGGGCCGGGCTATCCGCGGTGCACGGCACCTTGCTCCTATCCCTCACGCGGCAGTGCTCCGAACATCAATCCCGAATTAATGGGAGCGTTGAACAGCGCAACAACCCTTCTTGTTTGGCAATTTCGGCATAGGGAATTTCTTCTACCGTAAAGCCCTTGCTACGCAACCAGGTGTTTAAACGGGTAAAATTGCGCTCTGAAACCACCACGTCTTCGGCAATCGAAAACACGTTCGAATTCATGTGGTACATTTCATCGCGGGTAATGTGAAACAAATTTTCTTTTCCAAACAAATTCAAAAGAAAAACATAATCGGCTTCTTCCCGAAAACCACTCTTGTAAATGATGCCTTTGTCTTTTCCTACCGGCTGAAAACAACAATCCAAATGCAAGGCATTGTCGCGGGCTTCCAATTTGGATTTAACCAAATCAAACTCTTTTACAATCTTATGGGGAAACAAACTTTGAATGTAAGCCACCCCTTCCATATTGGTGCGAGCGGTTATATAATCCTTATAATCCGAACCTTTGTAGGTTCCTATAAAAATATAGTCGTTCCATGGCATCACGTCACCGCCTTCAATATGAACTTCCTCGGGGGGGCGTTGCACTTTCGCGGGATTGATTTGATCAATAACATACTGAATCGCATCCAATTCCCGTTCCCGATCGGGGAGAATATTGGCTTTGATAAACGTATCTTCGATAACAAATCCGATGTCTCGTGAAAAAATTTGATTGTAATTCTCGATAATTTCAGGACGAAAAACCTGCACATCGTATTTTTTAAACACGTCATGAAAAGCTTCCATTTCGCGAACCATATCGGCTTCTACCGGATACGTTCCTGCCAAAATGTGTTCGAGCGACTTCGGATCATAAGCTTCTTCGGCCGTCGGCGTGGGTCCGTTACTCACCGCGGTCCCCAACACTACTGCACGTAACCGCGAAGTCTCGTTGGTGATATGTAATGGTAGCATAAAGTTTGTTGTTGGCTTTCTACAAATATAAAAAAGCTCCGCCGATTGACGAAGCTTTTCTACTATTGTGAACAAGTTTTAATTTTTCACCAATTTCTCCGCAATTACGGTTCCATCGGTAAGTACAATACTCACCATATAGATGCCATTCGGATAGGCTTGTACATCCAAACGATAGCGTTGGGAAGCCGTAATCGTTTGTGCCATCAAACTTTTTCCTTCGATGGTGGTGATTTGAATCTGGGTAAATTCGCCTTCATCAACAGCTATTTCTACCCACGATTGCGCCGGATTGGGCACCAAAGTGAAGCCGTTGCCAATACGAATGAGATGAATCTCTTCGGGAATGACATCCAAAGGAATATCACGATCCGAAGGCGTTGCTAAGGGAGTGTCGCGGTACAAGAAGTTTCCTGTACAACCCTCGGGATAAGCCGCAAACTGTGCCCCAAATTCTGCTTCAAATCCGGGGAGTAATTCTACAAAATTACCGGCATGATATACAATGCCATTGGCTACTCCATTATTCCCTTGAAAAATAACATTGGTTGCACGAATCCAATCGGAACGCTCTTTTCGCTTGCTCGCGATTTGACCATTATTATTAGTATCATCCGCTGGAGAGGAAAGCGTCAATGTTGGCAAACAACAATTTTCAAACGTGACGTCGGGACCAATGGCTGCCGATTCATCGCGTATGGTATATTGAAAGGTTCCCGCAGGACAAGTAACATTAAAAGTAGCGACCACATCAAATTCAAAATCCCCTTGCGGATTGGCGCCAAAGATATTTGGCGGAAGATCAAAACAAAAAGTTGTGGGCGTAAGTTGTGTAGGGGCGTTGATGGTGCCGATAATGGTATTGCCTTGCAACACATGAAGTACCAAAGAACTTAGCGTAGCATTAACCGGCGGACTGTAGGTTCCACAAACTTGAACAGGTGTTGTTGGAGTTATCGAAGGACAGTTCAATTGAATCGGGTCAATGTTTAAAGCGCCCAACTGAGGCGTAGCACACGTAAATCCACATACATTGTCGATATAAACGGTACCAAAATGCGCCGAGGGCTGGCAATCACTTACTGACAATTCCAAAATTCCAGGTTGACCTACCAATTCTCCCACATTCAAGCGGGCGCATACCCAGCCTGTGTATAGAATACGTCGTCGAGAACTGACATTAATGCGACTAAACAAGCAGTTATTGGGATTGGCAATGATACAAAACTCATCAACGATATTTCCGTTTACATCTTTTACTCGAGCTCTAAAATACGGTTGTATATCTTGCTCGTGATCGGGACGGTTGTCCATGATTAAAGAGAAGTTAAAATCCAAAGTGGCCTCATTTATCACGGGAAAATAGCGAGAAACTGTTGCCAAATCGGAGGATCCCATGCCCCCCGTATTGTTCAATTTGATGCAACGTGTACCACCATTGGGCGCCAAGGTAGGCATATTAACACCAAAGCTGGCTAAGACGGGATCAAATTGTTGGTAATTGGGCGCATTGCTGTCAATTAAGGTAGCACGCGATCCAAAATTATTGGTCGTTGCGGTGAGCACATTGGTTGTAGTCAACGCAGTGGGTGTGGCGCACGATTGAAAAAAAGCGGTTCCCGACTGGGGTTGTGGACGTAAATCGGCCCAAAAAGTGTAGCCTGCGGTTCCATTTTCAAAATCGCCATTAACACAAGTTTGCTCCTCCGAAACCGGTAAGGTCCCCGCGCGATAATACTGTGTTTTTTCTGGAAATTTGGTAAAAAAAAGCTTTCTCAACTCGTTGCGTTTGGCGGCAACTATGGCTTTTTCTACCTCTTCATCGGTAAAATCTTCATGCTCCCGAAGCTCTTCAATAAGTGAGGCCGAGGCTACTTTTGACAGTCGGTATTTATGAAAATTAGCTTCGATAAATTGCTCCACCTCGCGCTCAACGCTAGCGGCTACCGTTATTCTTTGCTGTTCCTCGTCCAAGAATTCCTGAACTTGTGCCCGTCCCCATGAAATATTTAGTAACAGGGCACTGATCCCGAGGAGATAGTGTACCTTGTTCATCTTATTTCATTTTTTGGATCAAAAGCTCCAATTGTGCTTTTAACTGATCGATTTCTTGTTGTTGTTTTGAAAGTGTAGCTTGTTGTGCTTCAATCGTTTTGTTTTGATCGATTACATACAACGTTAATTCTTCTATTTTCTCCATGTGTTTGGCTTGCATCGCAGCTACATCCAAGCCTTCTTTTGCCAAAGTTTCAGCTGAGGCTACACCGGGTAAGTGTTTGTTTTTTTGAATAAACGCTTCCACTTCGTTCAAAGGCATCAAACGGTAGTCATCGGCAAAAACATAATCTGCCCAATTGGCGGTGCTTCTTAGTGCCACTTTCACTTTTTCTGTCAAAATACCACCTTCTACATACAAGCGATAATTTCCAGTACTGGTGGGATACGTTGCCGTATTTCCGATGTAAATTTTACCATTATTTCCACTTCCTGTTGAGTTAAACCAAATGTTGCGATTGTTCATAGTCACAACGCGATTCAACCCCGTGGTTGTTGCTTGATTGATGCTTCCGTTAGCCGAATATAGACTGGTATCATTGGCATTAATTACAAAAGGCGTTGCGGCCGTTCCGTTGCCAGTTACGGTAACATTAGTTCCGGCAGTAATTTGTGTAGTAGGCAAAGTGATGTTGTTTCCATTAGAAATTGACAACACGTTACCATTTAATGCTAGGGTTTGCGCATCGGTATCGACAGGTAACGTAAACGAACCGCCACCGTTGGAAAGCGTAATGGTATTCCCGTTTTGCGTCAAGGTTTGCAACTCATTGGTTGCATTCGAATCGCCATCAACAGGCAAGGTAACCGAGTTTCCATTAGAAATTGAAAGTACCTGACCGTTTAACGCTAAAGTTTGACCATCTGTGTCTGTATCGACGGGCAAGGTAAAGGAGCCGCCTCCGTTGGAAAGCGTAATGGTATTCCCGTTTTGCGTCAAGGTTTGCAACTCATTGGTTGCATTCGAATCGCCATCAACAGGCAAGGTAACCGAGTTTCCATTAGAAATTGAAAGTACCTGACCGTTTAATGCTAAAGTTTGACCATCCGTGTCTGTATCGACGGGCAAGGTAAACGAACCGCCACCGTTGGAAAGCGTAATGGTATTCCCGTTTTGCGTCAAGGTTTGCAACTCATTGGTCGCATTCGAATCGCCATCAACAGGCAAGGTAACCGAGTTTCCATTAGAAATCGAAAGCACCTGACCGTTTAATGCTAAAGTTTGACCATCCGTATCGGTATCGACGGGCAAGGTAAACGAACCGCCACCGTTGGAAAGTGTAATGGTATTGCCGTTTTGCGTTAAGGTTTGCAACTCATTGGTTGCATTCGAATCGCCATCAACAGGTAAAGTAACCGAATTTCCATTGGAAATCGAAAGCACCTGACCGTTTAACGCCAAGGTTTGTCCATCGGTATCAATGTACGATGGTATGGGTAAAGTCACTGGTGCACTAGGAACACCATTGATAATAGTAACCAATTGGTTGCCTTCATTGATCACGGTAGCAACCGAATTGATAATTGGTGTCGAGGTAGTTACCCCATTGACATTACTTTGTAGGGTATTTTGATTGGATTGCAATTGATTGGATATGGAAAAGGATGGAATCCGTTCTAGCACTACATCACCTGCTGCATTAACGGTTAAAAACTTATCGCTGAATGTCGTATTCGTAGGCACAAAAGCACTGGTAAGATTGGTAAAACGCAATCCAGAAGCACCGGGTGTTCCTTGAGCAATTTCCAAACGATTTCCTGGTGTAGCAGTTCCAAACCCCACACGACCCTCTACTAAAAGTCCGTTGGCAGGTGCTGTAAATCCAGCTGTTGGGGTTGGCCAACTACGCGAGGTGTAATTACGACCAATGACTACACCCCCATTGACATCCAAACGGTTGTTGGGGATTACATTGTTTCCTAATCCTAATCCGATATTTCCTGTTGATGAAACAAAGATGCGTTGATTACCTGCCCCATCAGCAAAGATCATGCTTCGATCAAGATTGTTTCCAGCGATAATAGGTGTAGTTGGATCGGTAGATACTGCTACACGACCAAGAATCACGTTATGATCCCCTGTAAGCAAATTTACCGCGGTTTCATGTCCTATAAAAATATTGTTATTCCCGGAAGTCATGTGTCGTGGCGTCATACTTCCCAACGCGACATTTCCACTACCATAGGTACTAAATAAACTACCAAAACCAACGGCTGTATTATTGGAACCAGGATTTACTACATTGCCCATACTTCTATGGCCTATAGCTACATTTCGATTGCCTGTAAAGTTGTTTTCTAAGGCCCGCGTACCGATAGCCACATTGAGCTCTCCAGTATCATTATTGGCTAGGGCACCATTACCAAAACCACAGTTGAAGCTTCCTTTGGAAAGTGTTAAAACGTTATTTCCAAATCCTGCGTTACTATTTCCACCATTATTGGTAAGTGTAAAAAAACCAAATCCGGCATTGTAACTTCCAACATTGTTGGTTCCGGTTTGTTGTCCTTCAAAGGTGTTGTTTAAAGGAGGTGTTTGTGCGAAGAACATAAAAGGGGTGCCGAGGGCAAGGCACGCCCACCATGAGGTAATTCTTTTCGTTTCCATAGGCATTAGTTTGAAGTGGGGTAGGTTAATGTTTGGGGTTCTTT
>Ga0209278_1000271_pt1 | contig 48985 bp, 31 predicted proteins | sample JI81BgreenDNA_FD_187504 | JGI IMG/M metagenome (GOLD analysis project Ga0209278, IMG submission 187504) | Wastewater effluent complex algal communities from Wisconsin, to seasonally profile nutrient transformation and Carbon sequestration -... | ecosystem: Engineered > WWTP > Effluent > Algae... | reverse complement strand
CCGAAACGCTAATCACATTTTTATATATAATTTCATGATAATAATCGCAGGATTATATAAAACTAAAATAATCATTTGATTTTCAGTTATTTAAATGGTGAAATTTCTTAACATTTTCGGCAAAAACCATTTATTTCTAACTATTTTGATAAAAAATCGAAAAGCTAATCGCAATTTTATATATAATTTCAGGATTATAATCGCAGGATTATATAAAATTGATATAATTATTTGATTTTCAATTATTTAAATGCTGAAATTTCTTAACATTTTCAGCAAAAACCATTTATTTCTATTGATTTTGATAAAAAACAGAAATACTAATCGCATTTTTATATATAATTTCAGGATTATAATCGCAGGATTATATGAAATTGAAATAATTATTTGATTTTCAATTAATTAAATGGCGAAAATTCTTATCATTTTCAGCAAAAACCATTTATTTCTACCGATTTTGATAAAAAATTTCTTTACTAATCTATTATTTATATTAAATTTGAAGATTATAACCGCATATTTATATATAAAATGCTGAATAGAACATTAACCAAAGAATTAGAGAAAAGATGGAATTCAGGTAAAGCGCTAGTAATACTTGGACCAAGGCAAGTTGGAAAAACGACATTGTTAAAAGCCATGTGCGAAAAAGATGGCAAATATCTTAGCTTTAATGCAGATGATAATGATGTGAGGTTAATGTTTGAAGATGCCACTGAGGCTAAAATGAGGCAAATAATTGGTGACAGTAAAACCATTTTTATTGATGAAGCACAAAGAATTAAAAACATAGGTTTGGTTTTGAAATTAATTCATGATCAAATTCCTAATGTTCGACTTTTGGTGAGTGGCTCATCATCTTTGGATATTGCCAATTCTATTAACGAACCATTAACAGGACGAAAATGGGAATATAATCTTTGGCCCATTTCGTTCGAAGAGTTAACAGAAAATCTTGGAATTTTTGAAGCTAAAAAACAATTAGAAAGTAGGCTTGTGCTAGGCATGTATCCTGATGTAATAAACAACCCTGCTGATGCAATTGATATTATAAAACAACTAACTGGTAGTTATTTGTATAAAGATTTATTGAGCTATCAAGGAATAAGAAAACCTGAATTGCTTGATAAGTTACTAAAAGCTTTGGCATTACAATTAGGGAATGAGGTTTCTTATGCTGAAATATCAAGACTACTAAACGTTGATAGAGCAACGATTGAACAATACATTGGACTTTTAGAAAAAGCATTTGTAGTTTTTCGTTTAAATCCTTTGAGTAGAAATTTGAGAACAGAATTAAACACTAATCGAAAAGTTTATTTTTATGATAATGGAGTTAGAAACGCACTTATTAATGATTTCAAACCTGTTGAATTTAGAACCGATATTGGTGCTTTGTGGGAAAATTTTTTAATAAGTGAACGAGTAAAACACAATTCATACCATAATTGGTATGGCAGAACATACTTTTGGCGAACCTATCAACAACAAGAAATTGATTATGTGGAGGAAACAAATAGCGAGTTTTATGCTTATGAATTTAAATGGAGCAAAAAGCTAAAAGGATTCATTTCAAAGTCATTTAAGGAGGCTTATAAACCCAAAGAGGCAAAAATAATCCACAGAGAAAATTTTGAAAGCTTTGTTGGTGTTCAATAAAACTTATTAATGAGAAATAATATTTTCGCAGATCAATGAACAATTCGCTCCTCATAAAACATATAATGGGTCTGAAGTTGAAAGAACTGAGACAAAGCAGCAATTTATCATTTCAAGAATTAGCTGATAAAACAGGACTTTCAATTTCGTACCTTAATGAAATTGAGAAAGGCAAAAAATATCCAAAAGGCGATAAAATAATGGCTTTGGCCAATGCCTTTAACATTGAATATGATGAATTGGTTTCACTGAAAGTTTCCAAAAAACTTCAACCAATAATTGATTTATTAGATTCTAACTTAATCAAAGAATTTCCATTGGAGATTTTTGGTTTAGAAATTCATTCATTGATCGAATTATTATCATTTGCACCCGAAAAAGTGAATGCTTTTATCAATACAGTTGTGCAAATGGCTCGAAATTATGAAATGCGCAAAGAAGACTTTTATTATGCTGCTTTGCGCTCATATCAAGAACTAAACGATAATTATTTTATTGACATTGAAAATTTTACCAAAAAATTCAGGCTTGAATACAATAGTTTAGCGCACATTAATCCAAGTGTTGATTCATTGACCCAAATTTTAAATAAAATGGGAATTGCGGTCAACTATGATTTAGCAAATTTTCCAGAACTGCAAAAAATAAGAGCTTTAAAAGTTGAATCAAAAAATCAATTATTACTCAACAGTTGGCTAACTAGTTCGCAAACAAAGTTTCAGTTGGCGCGCGAAATTGGTTATCAATATATGAAATTAAATGACAGAGCTTATGAAACGCCAGTTCAAAAAGCTGAATCGTTTGAAAAACTATTAAACAATTTTAAAGCCTCCTACTTTGCCTCATCTTTATTGATGGAAGAAAAAGAAGTAATAAAGGATGTGAGGCAATTTGCCAAACTAAAAACTTGGCAACCTCAGGAGTTTTTAAATTTCCTTTCAAAATATGATTGTACAGTAGAAATGCTAATGTCACGTTTATCCAATATTCTACCCAAACATTTTGACTTAAAAAACCTATTTTTCTTAATATTTTCTACTGCCGATGAATGTGAAACTTTAGACTTAACTAAGGAGCTACATCTTTCCCAATTTCATCATCCGCATACCAATTTTTTAAACGAACATTATTGCAGAAGATGGGTGGCCATTAAAAGTTTGCAGCAGATTGCAAACGCGCAATCAAGAGAAGAAAAGCTAATTGCATTGGCGCAAAGGTCGGAATACTGGAATACTCCAAACGAGTATTTATGTTTGTCGATAGCCAAATCAAGAAATGCTAAAAAAATGGAAAGAATTAGCGTTACTATTGGCTTTTTGGTGGATGATGAACTAAAAAAAACAGTTAAGTTTTTGGACGACCCAAACCTAAAAAGAGAATTGGTTCATACAACCTGCGAAAGGTGTGGAATTGAAAATTGCAGTGAAAGAAAGGCAAAACCTAAAGTCCTTAATTTTTTAGAAAATCAAAAAATAATAGACGAAAAACTCAAAACCATCATTTTGAGTTAAATCCAATACATTCTCACGGAGGTGGAGGTAATGGAAATCCACTTGGATTATCAAATGGGTCAAGAGGAGGAGTTGACATCATTACCAAAGTAATTTGATTGTCAATCTTAACCCTTTTAATGCAAGGTTTGATATATTTTTTTTTCACAACTTTAAGTAAAAACAGTTTCTATTCAGTAATAATTAACTTACCTGAATGATTTAAGGCACTATTGAAATAAGAGAAATAGTAAACACCTGTGTTTAAAATACCTTTAAGTAATTGTTGTGAATTGGTTTCATATCTGTCTCTAAAAACTATTTTTCCGCTTAAGTCTATTATCACAAGTTCACCTGAATAATTATTGATTGAATTCAGTTGAAGAGCGTTAACATTCGTTACAGTTATCATTTTATCTTCTCCTTGCTCACTTATGTTAAGTGCATTGTTTTGGAGTTCTTCACTGAAATTACTAGCAACATAAGATGAATCAGTTAAGCTGATTCTTGGTGTCCCATAATCGAAAATTATTCTAAACCTAGTGATGCTATTTACGGCTGATGTAGAAAATTTATACCTAATTCCATGTTTTATTTGATATATTTCTTGTAGCAATAAATCCTCTATGTAAATCTTAACGTTGGAAGCAAAATTCTCAATTTCAGGAAATTCAAACATATAATTTCCCGGAATTGATGTTTTAAAACCTAAAGGAACAATAACCGTTGAGGTTAAATCGCCAAAACTATTGATACAACTTTCCTGATTTCCTGCTTTTGTAAATACTTGCGGATATAAATTATTTGTTGAATACATTTTTTGGCTATCTCTTTCATCTAAGCCATTCACAGCCTGATCGTCAAATCGAATGACAGTATCATCAATTTTATCGAGCTGAGCTAAATTTCTAACCTTAACTCTTAATTTTGGATTGGTTAATGCAGCAGCTCTGGAGAAATTTTGAGCGGCATTATGTTGTCTTTTATTGTTATGAAAAGTTATAGATCTTACATTTCCAGGATTTGTGCCAATTGCTCTTACCCAAAAACCTTTTCCCGAAGCAATTGTGCTTGAAGCTTCTGGAATAGAAGGCGAGGCTATATCTGGTGCAGGTGTAGCAATACCAGTTATTCCATCATACAATACAAAAGTATTATGGCCCGTATTAAACCAATATCGATTTAAGAGACCTGACAAACCAGCAGAATCCCATTCAATAGCCGATGTAAATGGATTTCCTGTTAAAATGTATCTACCTGAAGGCACATTATTAACGGTGTAAGTAACATTACCTGAATTTGGTAATCCTTCATAACTAAAGGCTTCATTATTTTGAACGCGAGCAACATATGCTCTTGCAGGATCTAAAGCTGTGGTATTATCTGTAATTTCTGTGTATGAATTGGTTTGAGGATTAAAACTATACATCCAATGATCAGTTAAAATGGCTTGGAAAGTTTCAGAGGTTGCTCCTGCAACTGGCGATACAACGTGCCAAGTTCTTCCTGCTGGAGTTGTTCCATAAGCAGAAAAACCTCCAGCACAATAAGTGCAATTTAAAAATCTTTCAACTCTTGCTGAACCCGTTCCACTCACTACTCCATTTGTAACTAAAGAGGCATTTTCATTAGGCTCTAAACCAGTTGATTTTAAAACCAAACCAGTATCAGCATTAATAATTAAATCTCCATTTAATGTTAATTGTTTTAATCCTATATTCAAACTGGCACTTTCAATAAGTAGTGTATCATTCAAAATAACCTCTGAAGAAATATTTGAATCAAAAGTTTTAATTCCAGAACCTGAAATTTTCACCTTTTCATATGCAAAATCGGTAAAAATTTGATTGCCGCTTGCAGCATACTCAATCCATGAACCATTTTCTAAAGTTATGGTTGGGTTGTTTGAACTGCTTATTGCAGTGTTTGAACTACCTGAAAAACCATTAGAATTATTTACTTTAAAAAGGGCATTTGTTTTAACCGTAAAACTTCCTCCAACCATAAAATTTAAACTTGAGGAAGAAGATGAATTTGCTACATTTTTGCCAGAAACGATAATATTGGCATAAGTTGGCGCTATTCTAATGTTTTGAGAAGAAGCAGCTGAATTATTAAATTCAATTTTGGTATTTAAACCCAATGTGTAAGTTCCAGAAGCATCAGGTTTTGTTCCAGTTCCAGCAACAATTAAATGCCCATTTTCTGACATGGTTAAATTAGTTCCTGTGCCACCCAATGATTTATTTTCCGCGTCTACAAAAGCATTATCTTTTATGTAAACCGTTCCTGTTATACTAGTTATGCCAGATGAAAGAAGTTTATTTCCTGAATTTGAAAAAATTAAATCTCGATATGCCCTGCTGCCTCTTAATGTTTGGTTACCAGCCGCATTCAATTCAATTGTTCCACCAGTTAAACTATAACTGCCTGAAAGTTGTGGAAGTGTGGTATTTATCAAAGCTGTTTGATAAACACCATCTTCCATAATTAAACTACCGGAGCCATTCACATTTGCTGAATTAGTTTCAACAAAAATTCCTTTTTTAATAATTAATTCATTCGAAATGCCAGTTGATTGACTTAAATTGACAACATTAGAATTTGATGATTTATTGATGATTATTTTTTTAGCCGTAGAGCCTGATGTAAGCGCATTTCCAGTGCTTTGAGGACTGCTATTTCCAGTAAAATGAAAATATCCTAATTGATTAATGGTTCTTGTGCCAGTGTTTTGTAAAACTCCTGTATTGGTGCCTGATGCATTTATCCCATCAACAGAAGTAATATACAATTCACCTGCCGACTCAAGTTCGAAAATACCTGAACCAAAAAGAACATAATTATTAAAATCTAAAATTCCTCCTGAAGCAACTTTGAAAGTATTAGAGGCATTGGTTAATGAAAAGTTTTGATTAATAAATTGAGCATGCGAAGCAGAAGCTACTTCAAAATCTAAATTGGTGCCTAAAGTTCCAGCAATACTAATGGTTTGAACCGTATCGCCTGTAAATTTAACTGTACATCCCTCATCTGTACTAGTGATAGTTGAACCTGAGTTTACTTGTAAGTTTCCATTTAAATTGAGGGTTACAGAGGCCGAAGCGCTATTTCCTTGATTTAAATTTATAGTTCCACCTGAGGCAATTAAATTTCCTTTTATGGTGTGCGTTAAGTTTGAACCAGTTACTGTGGCAAATGAAAGTGTGTTTTGCAAACAAGTTACATTTCCTCCAATTTCAACATTGGCATTTACTGTTGCAAAAGTCACATTATAAGTTGTTCCCTGATTGGATACAGTTAAGTCGTTTTCGCATAATTTATGATTTCCTATTATTCTAACGAATGAAAAAATCTTATCAGTAGGAGTAGAATTAAAAACTATATTACCAAAATAATAACCATTAGCATTGGTGCTTATTTCATTATTTGAATCAATTAAACCTTCCTCACCTGTGGCACTATTCCAATCCCAATTTGAGATTCTTAAAGTAGATCCTGATTTAAAATTTTCAATTCCTTCCCAAAATCCATCCGCATTATTAAGCGTAGCTGAGTTTAAAATCACAGTTCCACCCGAATCAACAGTTACAGTTCCTGTGGTGGCTAAAATATCAACCGCAGGATTTGTGATTTCTAAAGTACCGCCTGATTTAATTAATAATTCACCAAAAGTGCAAGTATTTCCAGCTACAAAATATCCCCCGTTGTCAATAATCATTTTGGTCCCAACTCCACCTGTGGCGGCAAAAGCAGCATTAACTGTAATGGTATGATTGATGTATAAATAATCAACTGTATTGGCACTTGGAGCTGAAGCACTTGTCCAAGATCCGCTCACAAATCTTTGCCATGTGGCTGTTCCGCTGTTTGGCCAAGTTCCTGAACCTATTGTTCTGTAGCTATTGGCGGGAACATCTTCAATGTCAAAATTATTGGATGTAACTGTATTGCTAAAACTTAAACCTGTTGTTTGGGCGGTAATGTTTATATTGGTTTGAGCAGTGCTATACTGCACGTCTGTTATGTTTAAATTTCCATTGGTTAAAAAATAACTTGAGCTTGATGAAAATCCTGTTCCGTTCGAACTTAATGTAATAGTCAAATTGGCATCTAAATCAATGTTTTGATTTGCGTCAGCAGCTGAAACAGTAAATGATGGTAAATTAACAGAAGCAGTATTACCAACAGGCTGAACTGTAAAAATTAATCTATCAGCATTTACTTCTGTTCTATTAATATCGTTTCCTGAATTATCAGAAGCTGCGCCACCAGCATTAGCCGTAGCAAAACTTGAACCTGAGCTGGAAGCACTTGCACTGGCTACAGAAAAAATTAATTTTTGATTATCTGTGACACTCGAATTAAAAGTAATTCTCAAACTTAAAGCTAGTGTAGAATTGTCAGCACAAGTTACATTTGAACCAGAAAGTCCTGTAAAAGAAATAGGCGAAACACCATTCACAGCAACAGATTGAATAAAGGTTGTACCATTAAAAAGAGCAGCAGAACGAACATTGGAAACATTTGTAACGCTAAACGAAATAGCATTTAATTCAGTTGAAAGATTATCAACATCACTTCCTGCTGAACCTCCATCTCTAACTGTAAATGCCATTACACCAACACTTCCACCTGTGCCAGTTCCTGTGTTAGATATTGTGGCACTTTGATAGGTTAAATAATCAATATTTTGATTGTTGCTTGCTGCTGATGCAGCATTAAAAATAATGTCTGATAAAGCATTTCCAACACCATTTCCACTTAATTGAATAGCATAAACACTTTCATCTGCATCATTGCTATTGATAACAATTGAACCACTAAATCCTGAAATGGCATTAGGTGAAAATCTTACAGTAAAAGTGCTTGTATTGTTTGCTGTTATAGTTGATGATGGGCTACTTTCTAAACTAAAACCTGTACCCGAAACTGCAACGCTAGAAATGTTTAAATCGGCCAATCCTAAATTTTCAACTGTAAAAACTACATCTGTTGAAACGCCAATTCCCGTATTCGCAAAATTATAAGTGCTTGCATTTAGATAATTGGTTGAAACTTGTTTTACATTAATTTCAGGTTGCGCAGCGTTGGTTGTTTGAACACCATTTAGCGGTGAATTTGTTTTATAAAGTGGACCACCAACACAACTCACGTTATTGTAAGGAAAAACATAAAATTTATAGCTAGTTGAAGAAGTTAAACCACTGCTTGAAAAAGTATTATTAGCATCTATGTCAATCACAGTTCCTTGATTAATACCTGAACCAATTGTATTTCCAATGGCATAAGGAGTTCCATCAACAGGAATTTCTGGAGTTGTGGTAGAGTTGCCGTATCTTACCACTAAATATGCATCCGAAACTGGCGTTGATAAGGTAAAACTTCCACTAATTTCTGTTGCTGATATGGCATTTAAAATCAATGAAGTAGCATCTGAACTTGGCGTTACGCAAGCAACTGGAGCTGAACAAGTAACTTCTACATCATCAAAGCGCCAGGGAGCAGTAGTAGAGGAAACTTTTTCAAATTGTATCCAAACGCTGGAATTAACATTATAGGCGCTTAAATCAACAGTATATTGATTATATGAACTTGAAGGAACATTGCTATGATCATAAGTGGCAACAGTCGTAAAACCAGCGCTTTGGCTTGTAGTTGATATTTTTACATTAAAGGTTTTTGCAGTTGTATTTCCTGATCTTCCTAAATAAAATTTAAGTGTGGTAGGGTACGAAAACTCAGTTGTTGTAAGTGTTCCATTTGTTGATGAAAAAGTCGCTCCTGCTGGACTAGTATTATAATCTGCTGCATTGGTGCTTCTTGCTGTATTGCTTGACAACCATCCAGTTGGTGGAAAAGTAGTCGATGTAAAACTTTCTTCTAAGCATGGGCCTTGCAATGTGGTGCATGAACTTTGAGGAAAAGTTCCATTGGTTTTATAATCAATAGATGATCCGCTATTGCTATAAGGCCAAATTTTAAAATAATAATCCGTTCCTTGGGTTAAACTACCAATTGTGGTGCTTTGTACACCATGATTTACAGTTGTTGAGTTACTTCCATTGCTGGTTGAACCATCAGAAGGAGCAGAAATATCAGCATATGAAACAGCACTCCATTTAATTAAATAACCATCAGGCAAATCTGTTCCAACTGCATCTGTCCAAGTTAAAACAAAAGAATCTGTTGTGGCAGAACCGCAGCTAAAACTTGAAGCGTGATTGCTTGGTTCATTTTTTAAGGTGGTTAAAGATTGTTGACTTCCATAAGCGGTTATTCCATTGCTATTGGTAACATAAGCTCTATAATAATATAAAGCATTGGGGTTTAAAGCTGAAATAGCTGAAGTAAAATTACCTATACCAGTGCCATCATTCGTTATAGCGACATTTGAAGCTATGGTTGGGTTACTTGAAGTACCAACTACCAAACCTTTTGATGTTATTGTTCCACAAACATTGGTAATAGAATTTCCACCGCTACTAAAACTATTGCTAGTTATTGAAGTAGCTATAATTGTGCTTACTGAAGGTGAAGTGTTTATTCCTGTGGCAGTTATGTTTAAATCCATATAGCTTGCTCCACCTCCAGATATTGTTACTGTACCACTATAAGAAACAGCTACCGTTGGACTAAATTTTACATACACCATTTGCGTGTAGCTTCCACCTGATTGGGTTAATGTTAAACTATTAGTATATGTTCCGCCAATAGTAGTTGAAAACGTGAAACCACTAAGTGCAGAAACAGTTATGTTAGCACTTGTTAAATTAGTTCCTGAAATTTCGAAACTTAAAGCAGCACTCACAACATTTATACATTCTGAACCAAAATCTAATGAGCTTGGTGTTAAGCTAAGAGCTGGAGAAGAAGCGCTTAAAGTCAAAACTGAAATAGTAGATGACCATGCCGAACTTCCTTGTGCATTTATTGACTTAATTCTGTAATAATAAGTTGTATTTTGATTTAAACCAGAAACAACTTGTGAAGTATTTCCTGAGGCAATGTTATTTATTGTTGAATTAATACTTGCAAAAGTATTATCATCGTCAATTTCTATGGTGTAAGTGTAAGTGGCAGTTCCCATTGTTGGATGCGACCAATTGGCTGTAAAACCTGAACTTGTTTCTGAATTTGCCGCCAAAGCAGTCGGAGGCAAAGGCAATGTTGTGAAAGTTCCGTTGGGTGAATAACCCGTGCCTGCGCTATTAATTGCATAACCTCTGTAATGATAATCTGTATTGGCTGTTAAGCCAGTTCTTGAATGCGTAAATGCTGCAACCGAAGTTCCGCCTTCTGCTAAAACATTACCTGTTGGGTTGGTGGCAGTGCCATAAACAGTTCCTCTTGAAGTAATACTAGCACCACCGTTATCGGTTATCGTAGCGCCTAAAGTGGCTGATGTTGTTAGAATACTAGCAACAGTTGGGGTTGTTAAAGTGGGCGCTGAAGTTGCTACAACTCCAGTTAATTTTATGTCATCAATTCTAAATTGCGTAGATGAACCATTGGTAAATCTGATTCTTAAATTGGAAGTAGCTGGAATTGTTCCAGTTGGGGTAACTAGTGCCCAATTTGCTGTTCCAGTTCCTGTAGCCCTAGAATAAGAAAGTGCGGTATAAGTGGTTCCATCCGAACTTACTTCTATCGCAAGTTCATTGTTAGCAGTAGTTGTTGGTTTGTAATGACCCAAACTTAATGTAAGTGATGTGTATCCAGTTGTGTTTACACCAGATATCAAAAAATCTCTTCCACTTGCAGTAAAAAAAACATTTTTTCCACCACTTGAACCTGTGTAACCTGTTGAGGCTGTAGAAGTTCTTGTATCAGCAGTTCCAGAAAAAGTTAGACTAGAATTTTGAAAAGTGGTTGCCGATATTGCTTGAGTGGTTGTTCCAGTGCCAATATTTTCAGAAAAAATTGTGACTTGCGACCAAAGAATTTGAGGAAATAAAAGAAGAAAAAAGAATAATTTTAACCCCTTAAAAATTGAATTTAACATTCGAGAATATTTTACTCAAATGTACTTTTAAGTGGTCAAAACTTATTAACAAAGGGGTTAACCTTTGGTTACTATTAGGTTTTAAATGGGTTAACCAAATATTAAGCCGAAGCTTTTTAATGCTAGTAATAGCGCTTATTGCAAACTAACGTTTTTCAAATCTTCCATCAAAAAGTTTCAGTTTCAACATCAACTCATGGGTTCCTGATTGGGTATTTCTAATTTTAGAAAACGGAAGATCATAACAATAACTAAAATCTACAAACTCACTTAGATTTACCGATAACCAAAAAGCTGAAGCATTATTAATTCGGTAGGATGTTCCAATTTTAAAAGTACTTTCCATTTCATATTGCACGCCAATTTCTGAAGTCATTTTTGATTTAGCAGGCATTCTGAACAATAAAAATGGCGTGATTAAAGTGTTTTTTGATTTTTTCAAGTTTCTTAACTGTCCATACTTTACTATAAATTTTTTAGATGCGAAAAAGTTATGACTAATCAATTGCTGACTCAAATAAGTGCTTTTTGCTTTGGTATGTTTTGCAGGGATAATTTGTAGCATAGAATATCCAACTTTCAGAAAATCGGAATAAAGCAATAAGCCAAAATCAAAATCAAGTACTTTGTTTTTATTTCCTGCTGAAATAAAATCATAATAAGAGCCATCGTTTTGGTTTTTAAAATCGACCATATTCGTATTTAAGCTATTAAAACCTAAACCCATTCTTGGAGAAAAAGCTAACTTAAACTTATGACCAATACTTAAATGAAAACTATAAAGCGCTTGAATTTTTGTTTTTTGAAATGCGCCATATTTATCGTTTAAAATCAAACCTCCAAATCCATGATGAAAATCTGATTTTCTGCTGGTGTAAAGTCTTTCTGAGTTTTTATGGAAATACTTTTTATTTCTTCTTTTATCAAATGGCAAATCAAAACTCATGTACATAGATTCGGGTGCACCTTCAATTCCTACCCACTGTCTTCTATTTGCAAAGTTTACACTCATGTAATCGTTTAAACCTGAAAAAGCCGGATTTAAAAGTGATGGATCAGCCAAAACCTGACTTATTTGAATAGACTGTTGAGCCATTGAAACAAAACAAGTTGCGACAACCAAAAAGAATAAAAATGATTTTTTCATTTTCTAATTAAATTAATAAAACCACTCATTTGCTTTTCTCCATTGCCTGGCACAATAACATAATAATAACTTCCAGTAGGTAATCGTGAACCTTTAAAAGTGCCGTCCCATTTTTCAGTATATCCTTGCGAACTATACAATTTTTCACCCCAGCGACTATAAATTTCTACTAAACTATTGGGATAAAATTCGATGTTTTCAATTTCTAAAAAATCGTTTACGCCATCATTGTCAGGTGTAAAACTGTTAAATACCTTAATGCTTACACAAGTCTCAACCTCTACATAAAATTCATTGTAGCCGCAATTAAAATCATCTTGAATGTAATATTTGGTCGATTCTTTGGCTTTAAACTTTATTTCTTTGGTTTTTTGACCTGTATTCCAAGTAATGTTTTCGTTGCTATTGGCTGTTAATGTCACCTCATCGTTTTCGCAAACCTTATTGCTTCCACTTATTTCGAGCTTTCTGCTATCCTTAATTTTTATGAACGCTATTTTTTCATCGCCCAAACAATTTTTGTCACTTTTTTCTTGAACTGTTATTCGATTAACACCAATTTTTGGTTTCCATTTCACAATGATGTTTTCAGTTCCTTGCCCTGAAAGAATTTCTCCATTTTGCACCGTCCAAACAAAAGTGCTATTTGGCCAACCATTAACAGAATAATTCGATTCTAATTGATTAATACACAAAGAGTCAATTATTTGCGAAAAGGAGCTTTTTGCAAAAAACAAAAAGAGAATGAGGCTTACAATTTGTTTAATAAAAAACATAATTAGTTATGGAAAATATCAGATGTATTAGGTTTTGGATTTACAACAACATTGGTAGAAATAGTTGAAGAACAATTAAAACTATTGTTTACTGTAACTGTGTATGTTCCAGTTGAAGTAGCATTTACATTGCTTAAAGTAACATTTTGCAAAGGTGAATTGAAACTATTGGGGCCAACCCAACTGTAATTGGTTCCGCCCGATGATGTAAGTAAAATATTTCCTCCTTCACAAGTTGGGCCATTATTTTGTGCCGCAGCAACTGGTGATGGGTTAACTGTAATAGCTTGAGAAACTTGAGTGCTGCAATTGCCCGCGCTCACCGTATAAATTAAATTGAATGTGCCATCATTTGCAGGTGTCACATTTCCTGTATTATCCACTTGCGCAACGCTTGTATTAGAACTTGACCATGTTCCGCCACTGGTTGAGTTGGTATAAACTTGTGTGCTATTGCTACAAATTGTAAAGGTTCCTTGAATGGCTGAAACAATTGGCGTGGCATATACTACAATATTTTTACTTACTACTGTTGAACAACCTTGTGCATTGCTTACTGTGTAAGTTACCAAAGCCGTTCCATTACTAACAGCTTGCAACATTCCTGCATTACTAATGGTAGCAATGCTATTGTTATTTATTGTCCAAACACCACCGCTTGTAGCATTGGTAAGTTGTTCATTTTCGCCTTCGCAAAGCACTGTATCGCCAAGAATGGCTGCAACTGCAGGTTTAGCAATTATTTGAACATTTAATGTTTTTAAATCGCCCACACAACTATTAGTTCCGGTTTCTTCTACTTCAACAGTGTAATTGCCAGCCGGAGTTGAACCCCAGTTTATAATCACATGATTGCTGCTGCCCGATGGCCCTTGATTGGTTTGAATGCTTCCAGCAAATCCAGCACCAGTAACCGCCCAGCTATAAGTTGAACCTGTAGTTCCTTGTCCATTGTTTTCGCTTTGATCTACTCTATAAGGTTCGCTTGAACCAAAACAAATGACATGTGGATTTGAACTGTTGTTTTGTCCAAAAATTGTCAAGGTTAGTAGATTTAAAATCAATAAAAAATAAATTTTATTCATAATTAATTATGTGAAATATTAGTTGTTGTTGGTTTGTCTTTAATCGAAATTTGCGATGCTATTGAAGATCTTACGCATGTTCCATCGCTTATTGAACAATAAAATTGCGCATTGTGCAAATTGACATTGGCTGTCAAAACATTCAGATTCTGCGTGTTTACTCCGCTGAATTCACTTCCATTACTTAAATTAACCCAATTGCCTGCGGCATTTAACATCTTCCATTGAAAAGTTAAACCTGCAGGATTTGTTACAGCAGAAAAACTAGCATTTTCACCTTCGCAAATGTTTACGCTCAGAGGTGTGACATTTATCGCAACCGCACTTGAAGAGGCTGAATAAGTATGGCTTCCAATATCAGCTAAAGATTCATTATTAAAAGCTTGCCATTCGCTGGGAACATAATTTACTGATGGATTATTAACCGTGCTATTTCTAATATAGGAATAACCTGCTGCTCCACCAATTACCCAGTTTGAACCATCGCAAACTCCCCAAGAGTCAAGTATTGAACTATTTTTAATCAACTTTATACAATCATCTTGATTAATTCCACCACAAGCACCGGGGCCTGATGATAAATTTAAATCTGCCGCAGCTCCTGTTGAACCTGTTGAAATTATAAAAGTGGAATTATTAGCAATTGTGCCACTTAAAGAACGTGAACAGCCTGGAGTTGCATTTCCATTGTTAAACTGTTGAATAGTGTAATTACTTAAATTAATGTTGGCGCCAGTCGCATTATAAAGTTCTATATAAGTTAAAGAACCTGTGCCTGCATCATAAACTTCTGAAATAAAAATATCGCTGGCCAAACTGCCACAATTAGCTGAACCTATAACAGTGAAACTTAAAGTTGAATTAAAAGTACAAGAATTAAAAACCAAAGAAACTATGCCTGAAACCGCAGCAGAAGGACAATAAACTTTTATTTCAGTATTTGAAACTACTGTAAACTGAGTAGTTTGTATAGAATTAAAACTTACAGCATTTAATGTAGGACCCGATAAAAAACCACTGCCTTGAATCGTTACTAAAGTATTCTCAGGGCCAGAAGTAGGAAAAACAGTATTTATCGAAACTCCAGCGCAGATTTGAGCCGAACAATCTACCTTACTAACGATTAAAAAAAAGAAAAAAGGAATGAAAAATAACCTAGAAAGCATTCTCAAAATGATTGAGTCCAAAATTACTTTCAGTCCGCTGCCAGCAGTTTGTTAAACTTTTAAATAATTGTTATAAAAAAAGAGCTGAGAAGCATTAATAAAATCAGAATTAACCTTGTTTTAATAATTTAATAATTCAAGAAAATTATGATTTTTCAAGTTAATTCTACCCAATTTTGTAACATTTTGAAACCATGCTCGGTCATAATAGATTCCGGGTGAAATTGAACCGACCGAATGTTTAAAGTTTGATGTTTCAAAGCCATGATATTTCCAACATCATCAACCGCTGTAATGGTTAAACAATCAGGAAAATAGTTTTTATCAGCTACCCAACTGTGGTAACGACCCGTTAAAAATTGCTTGGGTAAATCATGAAACAAAATATCAGCTTCAATCACTTCGGTTTTGGAAGCTCTGCCATGATAAACTTCCGGCAAATTTTTTAGTTTTCCACCAAAAACTTCCACTATGGCTTGATGGCCTAAACAAACACCTAAAATGGCTTTCGATTCTTTGAAATGATGAATAATTTGTTTACTCAAACCTGCCTCATCGGGCAAACCTGGACCTGGAGAAATCACAATTTTTTGAAATTGTTCAAGGTCATTTAAACTGAATTCATTGTTTCTAAAAACTGTAATTTTTTGATTAATGATGGCTTCAAAATAATGCACCAAATTAAATGTGAAACTATCATAGTTATCAATAATTACAATTTTTGACATTTTATTTTACTCTTCGTTTTCGTAATATAATTTATAATACTTCAAATTTCTGTCTTCGTCATAACCTTTGTCGATATAATCATGTTTGGCATGTACATAAACATGAAAATTTTTATCCAATTTAATAACGCTTTTGATATATTTTTTTTGATTTTTTACCGCTGGAGTAGAAATTTCAAAATCATCGGGCAATGGCGGAAGTTCTTGTTGTTCGAAATGCTGAACTTGAAAATTATTAAATGCTTGAATTATTTCCTCTTTTTGCAATACTTCTTCTTCAAATTCGCGTTTATTAAAGTTTTGATTTTTTTGGAAATAATCAACCGAATTTTGCAACAATGCCATCGACTCTACTTTGTCAATTTGTTGCTCCTCCACCATCACTTCTTCTACAAAATCTTTGCATAAACCAATAAAAGATTTGGTTTGAAAAAATCCATCTTCAAAAGCTTGGATTTTCAAAAATTCTTCTCTCCAAAAAATAGTATCGTTCAGTTTGTTGGTATTGTCAAAAACATGCAATTTAAAACCTTTGTCTTCATTTACATTATAAACCACACAGCCTTTATCAATTTTCCCTAAGCTAATTCCTTCATCTAAATTAAAGTCTATTTGACCTTTTGATACATTAATTTTCAAAAATTTGTCCTTGCTTTCTGTTTTAAAAATCCCAATAGCATCAACTTGTTTATCATCAATATGGCAATAATGAAAGTGAACAACATACAACTCGCCATCTTTAATTTTTGGATGTTGTGATTGTTCAAACAAATGATTAGCAACAACTTGCGAAAAAGGAACAATGTTATTTCTATTTTCGAAAAATATGCGGCATTCATTGTTCAAAATATTCATTTCCTTGTTTTTTTCTTCTTTAAATTGAAAATACTCAAATGTATTTTTCAATCCACCTATAAAAAAGGATTTTAAAATATCTTGTAATGTTTCATCAGAAACATCAATGGTTTTATCGCTCAAAATTATTTCACCGCCATTAACTGGATTTCCTATTTTGTGAATTATCAGGCTTTTAATAACAGCCGTTTTAAAATTTTCCATAACCTAAATTAGGTCGCTAAAATAACAATCATTTGGTGGGAAAAATGGTATCTAAACATTATAGGAAAATATAATTTTAATTTCATTAATCCATTCTTCACCTTAAATTAATGGTATATTTTAGTTATTAAATAAATCCTTTTTATATTCAGCCTTTCAGAAATTAAAATTCATTTTTATGACCAAAATAAAGTTTGGAACCGATGGCTGGAGAGCCATAATAGCTAAAGAATTTACGGTTGAAAACGTTGCTCGCGTTACGCTTGGCTGCGCGGCTTGGCTAAAACAAAACTTTGAAAACCCTTCAGTAGTGGTTGGGCACGATTGCCGATTTGCTGGTGAATTATTTGCTGAAACTGTATCGAAAATTTTGGCTCAAAATGGCATTAAAGTAAAATTAGCAAAAGGCTATGTGTCAACGCCAATGGTTTCAATGGGTGCACTGAAACTAAATTGCAGTTTGGGTGTGGTGTTAACAGCGAGTCACAATCCCCCATCATACAATGGTTATAAGTTAAAAGGTGGTTATGGCGGCCCTCTATTACCAGAAAAAATTCAAGAAGTAGAAGATTTAATTCCTGCTGTTGCCAATTTCGATTTTGATGCTAGCAATTTAAACGATTATGTAAAAAGTGGTTTGATTGAATACGTTGATTTAGAAACAATGTATGTCGATCAAGTGGAAAAAAGTTTTGATATGGATTCTATTCGAAACTCGAAAATGGAATTTGCTTACGATGCCATGTATGGATCAGGTCAAAATGCTGTTCGCAGATTATTGCCTGATATAACATTTTTGCATGCAGATTACAATCCAGGATTTAATGGCATTGCTCCTGAACCAATTGACAAAAACTTAAGAGAATTTGCAGAAATGATTGAATTAGCCGAAGGTGAAATAAACTTGGGTTTAGCTACCGATGGTGATGCTGATAGAATTGGTTTGTATAACAGCAAAGGTGTTTTTGTTGATTCGCATCACATTATTTTATTGCTTATTAAATACTTAGCTGAAGTAAAAGGTTACAAAGGCAAAGTAATTAATGCTTTTTCGGTGACACCACGTGTTAAAAAAATGTGTGCGCACTACAATTTAGAATATCAAGTAACGCAAATTGGTTTTAAATACATTGCGGGTTATATGATTACAGAAGATGTGCTTTTAGGTGGTGAAGAATCGGGTGGAATTGCAGTAAAAGGTCATATTCCTGAAAGAGATGGCATTTGGATGGGATTGATTATTATGGAATACATGGCCAAAACTGGAAAAACTTTGGAGCAATTAATTGATGATGTTTATGCCATTGTTGGTTCGTTTTGGTTTGAAAGATATGATTTACACATCACAGAAGAACTTAAACAAGCCGTTCTGAAAAATTGTAAAGAAAACAAATACAGCAGTTTTGGTTCATACATCGTTAGAAACATTGAAACCATTGATGGGTTTAAATTTTTCTTTGACAATGAAGAGTGGGTTATGATTCGCGCATCAGGCACAGAGCCTCTTTTGCGTGTTTATGGTGAATCAAACAACAAAGAAAATGTTATAAAAATGCTTGATACCGTAAAAGGTATTTTGTTGGGATAGCTTTTTAAATTTAAAAGCAGAAAATGGAAAGCCGATTTGAAATTCAAATCGGCTTTTTTATACAGGGTTCAGGGCAAAAACTTTTTTAAAGAAACTTATTTAAAAATCTTTTTGCAAAAGCAATTCATGAAATAGTGAAATAAATTTTTGAAATAGGGTTTTGAGTTTATAAAACCTTAAACGTTGCCAATAACAACCATTTGTTCTAAAGTAGGATTAACATTGCCACCTTCGGGTTCGATGGTTATAGCAAATGCTTGCGCGCCTCCAGTAATTTTCATTTTATAAGCTTCGTTGGTATTAAAACCATTGGTTAACATTCCCATGTCAACTGGTTTTCCATCTACAATAGCCCACAATTGATATTGTTTTCCTTTTTCTAAAACTGGTAAATTGCCTGGAATTAAAAATACTTCTTGGTTGTTAGAACTCCAAACAACGGTAGCCAATAAACTGCTGTCTTTAACACCTGCCATTTTCACAAAAGTGTTTTGTGCATTGGCTATTGAATTCATGGTGTTTTTGGTTTGTTCAAAATTGGTTTGCAATGTATTAAACTGCTCAGCCATTTGAATTTTTTCTGCCAATAAAGTTGAAAGTTCAGTTTGAGTATCTTTCAATTTAAAATACATAATGGCATTAATTCCAGCACTTACCATAAATAAAGTAATTGATGCTGCAGCCATTAATCTATAAAAACTGTTTCCATTTTTATTACTGCTAATCGCAATAACTTTTGGCTCATTTTTTTGGGTATCATTTTGCGTTAAACCTTCATTACTTAGTTTATCCCAAATTTGATCTTTAAGTTTTGAAGGTGCTTTTTTACTGTAAACAGTTGAATAATTGCCTAATGCTTCTCTCAAAGCATCAATTTCTTTTTGCACCTCAGGATATTGACGCGCCATAGCCTCTACCCTAGCCGATTCTTCGGCTGAGCAAAGTCCTAAAACGAACTCTTCAATAATTCCGCTTTCTATAAATTGATGCAAATCCACAATAAAACAAATATTTTTTTAATTTCTCTTAACGCTATTTTAATTCTGGTTTTTACTGTACCTAAAGGCATATTCAAAACATCTGATGCTTCCATTTGAGTGTAACCTTGAAAATAAAGAATATCTATTATTTCTCTATGTTCAGGCTTTAGCAAATCAACAGCTTTTCTTAAACCTATGGTATCAATGTTCATACTTTCCGAAGTAGTTTTGAACTCATTTACGGAGTCTTCCCAGCTTTGGATTTTATTTCTCATTTTGAAACCTTTGGAACGCAAAGCGTCTAAAGCAGTATTCCTGCAAATATTTAACATCCAAGTATATAAACGTCCTTTTGAACTGTCATAACTCGAAATATTTTTCCAAATTTTAACAAAACTATCTTGTAATAAATCGTTGGTAATTTCTTCATCCTGCACAATGTTGAAAATAACTCCATACAAAGCGTCAGAGAAATTATCGTACAAATAATTGTAGCCTTCTCTAGTGCCTTGTTGAATTAGATTAACCAATTCGGCTTCGTTATATTTTACTTTGGCTGCGATACGATTTTTTTAACCGAGCGAATATATAAATAGCTTTTAATTTTAATAAAATATTTTTATATGGTAAACCTAGGCAAGCCTCTTTTTTTAATCATTTCAGCAGAAATTTGATTCAAACTTCTGCTTTTGTTCACACTAAATTCTTCTGTATGAATTTCATCTAATTTTTTAAGAAGTCTGTAAATAATTTTCATTTCTTCATCGCTCAACAAACAAAAAACTATTTCACCAATGGCTTTCATTTCGTTTATTGCCTGCATAAATGTTTGAATACCTAAAGCAGTAGCTTTTAACTTTTTGCTTCTTTTGTCATTTTCATGTGCAAACTCGGTGATGAACTTTTTATTGATCAGTCTTTTCAAAATTTCAACACCTGTAGTAAATTCATTTAAATGTTGATGAATAATTTCAGATTTTGTGGGCGATGGCATTGTAATGATGTAACCCAAATAAGCAAACTCCTCTATGCTGTTTAAGCCTGTTTTTTCCAAACCTTTTTTTGAATAAAATTGAGTGAATTTGTACAACCTTGTTATAACTTCACCCAAATCTCTAACTGAACTTTGAAACTGATCCTGCACTCTTTCTTCGCTCTCTTTCCGACTTTCCAATAAATAATAATTACAGAAATCAACAATTTCAGCATTTGGATTGTTAAGCTCAAATGCTGCCCAAGCATTTACCAATTCTACTGTTTTGTTTATCATAAATATTCATTTGAAAGCTTCAAAAATAATTAATTTATTACGAATTTGAAATAAATTATATCAATTTAGTTATATATTTGCCGTCTAAAAATTCAAAACCATGAATAAAATTTTTACATTCTTGTTTTTATGTCTGTCAATTTTTGCCTTTGGGCAAGATAATTCCATCATAAAAGGAAAAGTTTTTAATGCCATAACCAATGAGTCTATTCCTTTTGCTAACATAATTATACAAGGCACCACAACAGGCGCAACCAGCGATATTGATGGAAATTATGAAATAAAAAATCTAAAACCTGGACTTTATAACCTTGAAGTATCATACATAGGTTTTAAGAAAAAAAACATTTTTGAAATACAAACTTTTAATTACAAACCGGTTTTTGTAAACATTGGTTTGGAAGAAGATGTAAAAAACTTAGACGCAGTCGAAATTGTTGCAGAAAGTTTTAGAAAAACGGAAGAAAGTCCAGTTTCATTGCGCTCAATTAGCGCTAACGAAATTGAAAGAAATCCCGGTGGAAACCGCGACATCTCTAAGGCCATACAATCTTTACCAGGAGTTGCATCAACAGCAGCTTTTAGAAACGATATTATTATTAGAGGTGGCGCTCCCAATGAAAACCGATTTTATTTAGATGGTATTGAAGTTCCGGTAATTAATCATTTTTCAACACAAGGAGCTTCGGGCGGACCGGTAGGTATTTTAAATGTTAACTTAATTCAAGATGTTGATTTTTATTCAGGCGCTTTTCCTTCTAACAGAGGCAATTCGTTAAGTTCCGTTTTTGAATTTAAACAAAAAGATGGTAATACAGATAAATTAAGAGGACAATTTGTGGTTTCAGGAACCGATATTGGCATTGCCTTAGATGGCCCAATTGGCAAAAAATCAACCATTTTATTTTCGGCCAGAAGAAGTTATTTGCAGTTTTTATTTGGCGCTATTGGCTTGCCATTTTTGCCCACTTTTAATGGATTCCAATTAAAAAATAAAATAAAAATTAACGATAAAAACGAATTGACCATAGTTGGTTTGGGCGCTATCGACCAATTTGCATTAAATCTGGATGCCAACGAAACCGAAGAACAGCGTTATATTTTAGGTAATATTCCAGTCAATAATCAATGGAATTACACACTGGGTGCTAATTGGAAAAGATTCAAAAAAAGAAGTTTTCAAAACTTTGTAATTAGCCGCACTATGCTCAACAACAACAGCTACAAATACAGAAACAACGATGAATCAAATCCGGCCAACAAAATATTAGATTATACCTCAAGGGAAATTGAAAACAAATTAAGATTTGAAGAAACCTTTCGTTTTACTAGTGGCTGGAAACTAAATTATGGGGCTGGTTATGAATATGCCACTTACACCAACAATACTTTTAATGTTATTTCAACACCTTTTGGTTTAACAACAATTGATTTTAGTTCAATTTTATTTATGCAAAAAGGCAGTTTATTTGGTCAATTAAGCAAAGGTTATTTTAGTGATAGATTGATGCTTTCATTGGGTTTAAGAACAGATTTTAACGACTACAATGCCTCAATGAAAAATCCGTTAAATCAAATTTCACCACGCTTCTCGGCTTCTTATGTTTTAAATGAAAAATGGAGTTTAAACGCTAACATTGGTAGATATTTTCAATTACCTTCTTACACCGTTTTAGGATTTAGAAACAATAACAATGAATTAGTAAACAATCCAAGAACCACTTTTATTCAAGCCGATCATTTTGTTGCTGGCATAGCTTACGAACCTTGGAAAAACGCTAGAATTACGGTGGAAGGTTTTTATAAATTATACAGCAATTATCCTTTTTTGTTAGTTGACTCTATTTCGCTAGCCAATTTAGGTGGCGATTTTGGTGTGGTTGGTAATACAGATTCTGAATCAACAGCCAAAGGCAGAGCTTATGGCGCTGAATTGCTGATTCAACAAAAACTTTTCAAAGGTTTTTATGGCATTTTAGCTTTTACTTTGGTTAGAAGTGAGTTTACGGATAAAAAAGGAAACTATGCCCCATCAGCTTGGGACAATCAATATTTACTGACTTTAACAGCAGGCAAAAAATTCAAAGATAATTTAGAGCTTGGCTTGCGCTGGCGTTTTGTGGGTGGTGCACCTTACACCCCAATTGATGTGGCTCGTTCATCGCAAATTGCCGTTTGGGATAACAATGGACGTGGTTTACCCGATTATTTAAATAGCCTTAATTCGCAAAGATTAGGTGCTTTTAATCAATTAGATATAAGGGTTGATAAAAAATGGTTTTTTACGAAATGGGCACTTAATTTATTCTTAGATATTCAAAATGCAACTAATTTCCAGCAACCACAAGCGCCATTTATTGATTTAGTAAGAAATGAAAATGGTGAAGCTCAAATTGATCCAAATAATCCAAATGCCTATCAAGTAAAAACGCTTCAAAGTACTGCCGGAACTGTGCTACCAACCATAGGAATAATTGTTGATTTTTAATGGTAAATCAAAAAGCATATCAGATTTACAGAACTTAAACACAATATTAATTGGTTAAAAACACAAATCGTCATTTTTCAAAATTTAAATTTACAAACTATGCATTTATGCAGTTCATATCATTCAAATTGGACTGTTGCTTATTAAACAAAACAAGAAACTCATAAATAAATGAAAATTGTGAGTATGCCGGCTATTATTAAGAAAACTATCAGTTCATTCGCGACTAATTTTTAACAAAAAATGCACAAAATTCTCTTTTCCATCTTGTTATTACTACAAATTCATACTATTTCAGCTCAAGAGAATGGAATAAAAAAAGAAAAAGGAACGTTTTATTTAGCTTGGGGTTATAACCGCGATTGGTACTCAAAAAGTGATATTCATTTTAAAAATACTTCAGGTGCATTTAATCCAGAAACAGGCAATTACGACAACTATGATTTTACCATTTATAATGCCACTGCAAGCGATAGACCTGACTTTGACGCTGTCATCCATCCGAAATTTTCCAATTTAACCATACCGCAATTTAATGCCCGAATGGGATATTTTTTTAAAGGAGATAGAGGTTGGGGAATTGAAATAAATTATGACCACGCAAAATACGTAATGAATGATAATCAAACTTTGCGTGTTAAAGGTCAGATTTTTGGTCGTGAAATTGATAAGGACACTTTAATTTCATCGAAAGATTTTTTGCATTTTGAGCATACTGATGGCGCTAATTTTTTACTACTTAATGTAATGAAACGCTACAGCATTTTCGCTTCCAAAAACGGTAAATTCAACATCGATTTCATTAATAAAGCAGGCATTGGAATCGTAATTCCACGCACTGATGTCACATTATTTGGTCAAAGATTAAACAACAATTGGCATGTGGCGGGCTGGGTTACAGGGATTGAAACAGGTGTGAGAATTGACTTTTTCAAACACTTTTTTACAGAATTTACTGGAAAAGGAGTTTTTGCTGATTATAAACGAGTACTTGTAATTGGTGATGGAAAAGCAAGTCATCAATTTTTTGCTGCTGAACTTATTTTTAATTTAGGTTATCAATTTAAACTTTAAGCTAATCTTTTTGCTAACAGTTCATTTTAAGCAAATTGCATATTCAATTTTGTTCTTAAATCTTGATTGAGCAAATCGCTGAGCTTTAGATAAATTTCAGGTTCGTTTTCGAAAAATTCATCTGGTCTTTCGAAAAAGTTCTCACATAAAACAGAAAAAAACTCAACAAAATTCGAAAATCCATAAGCTCTAAAAAAATTATGCTCGCGCTTAATTTTTTTCATTGCCATAAATCGTTTACTCAAAAAGTCTAAAATTTCATTATCTAAAAATGATCCTTCTATTTGTCCTGAATAATTTTGAAAAAATAAGGCATGCGCCATTTCATGTATACCTAAATTAATTCCATCATCAGTATCGCTGTAACCTTTTAAAAATCTTTCCCACGACATAACAATAATTCCTTTGGCGGGATGAACCTCACCATGATGCGATTTTTTAGTCAATTTTGAAATGTAACTTTTAGGATAAATAACTAAATGCACAAAATGAGGCATTTTAAATAATGAAAAACCAAAAGTAAGTTGAACTGCTGCAGCTGCGATTAAAATTTTCATTTCGGGAACCACTTCTAAACCGCTTTTTCCATAAAACTTTTTACTTCCAATAAATAAATCAACCCTTCTTTCAAACTTTAATTTTTCTTTTGGCTGAAGGCTTCGGTAGTAGGCAAAATATTTCGATAAAATCTCTCTTATATTTTCAGTTTTAAACTGATAATTGCTATCATTTTCTGAATTGTCAAACTTCCATTTTAAATATTGAATAAAATATCCGAGCATTTTAAATCCAATTGCAATAATGGGGATAATAAATGTTCCGAATATTTGAAGGCCTTTTTGGATTTTCATTGGCTAAATATATTAGTAATGCTTAATAATTTAAAGCAAAAAACTAAATTTGAAAATCATTAAATCAAATTAATTATGAAAAATGCCCTACTGTTTTGTTTTTCCATTTTCAACTTTGTTTTAAACGCTCAAAATGTTTTACCCCAAATTAGCAATATCTCAAGCAATGTTGATACAACTCAAAAATTAGTAACCATAACTTTTGATGCATTAGATACAGAAAATAATAACTTAGATATTTCTTTAAGCATATCCAACAACAATGGTGTTAGTTTTGAAATTGATGCCAGCAATATAACAGGAGATATAGGATTTCCTGTAGCACCTGGCAACAATAAAAGTATAGTTTGGAATTATTCAAACTTAACAGGAATGTCAGGAAATTACACTTTAAAAATTGTGGCTGATGATCGCCAAACCCCTAGCATTGCTGATTTAGTAGCGCAAGTTGATAGCATTTTATTAAAAAATGATATGCAAATTTTAGAAGGCAACAGAAATTATTTAACCGGAGCAGCAAAACTTAATGAAACCAAAGACACTATTCGTGAAAGATTTACCAACCTGGGTTTACAAACTAGCACGCAAAATTTTACCTATACAGGTTTTTCAGCACAAAATATAATTGGAAAAAAACAAGGACATTTTCAAGAAGGCAATGTAATTATTATTGATGGGCATTTCGATTCAGTAGAAGACGTTCCTGGAGCTGATGATAACGCCTCAGCGATAATTGGAGTTTTTGAAGCTGCTCGCATTTTAAGTCAATATAATTTTAAAAAAACAATCAATTTTATTGGATTCGATTTAGAAGAATTGGGTTTAATAGGCAGCAAAGAATATGTAAATAATGGTATAAAACCTTATGAAACAATTGAAGGAGTTTTAAATTTTGAAATGATTGGTTATTACAGCAATCGAAAAAATTCGCAAAGTCTTCCTGCAGGATTTAATTTATTATTTCCAAACGCTTATAATGAAGTAGCGGCTGACACTTTTCGTGGAAATTTTATTACCAATGTAGCCAATAACAATTCGGCTAGTTTAATGAATGCTTTTAAAACCAATGCCAATCTTTATGTGCCGCAACTTAGAGTAGTAAATGTTGAAGCTCCCGGAAATTCAACAATGGCACCTGATTTAAGAAGAAGCGACCATGCTCCATTTTGGGATGGAGGAATGAAAGCCTTAATGCTAACTGATGGAGCTAATTTCAGAAATTTGAATTATCACACCGTAAATGATATATCCGATTCATTGAGTTTTACTTTTATTACTAATGTGGTGAAAGCCACGATTGCCACAGCAGCTGATTTAGCGCAACTAATTCATGCTGATATAAAAACAACTTCAGTAAATCTTCCAAACGTTCCTGTTGGGATAAAAAAAATAAAAAAAGTAAATGATCTTAAACTTTCACCCAACCCAGCCGATAATAAATTAACCTTAAATTGGGAAAAAGCAGGAATAGCCATACAAAATATTAAAGTAATGGACTTGCAAGGCAAAATAGTTTATGAAACCAATTTGACAAATGCAGGAATTAATACCCATACAATTTTCACGGAAGTGTTTGCTTCAGGAACTTATATTTTAAATTTGTCAGGAAATGATGTAAATATTTCTGAGAAATTTATCGTTAAACATTAATTCAAATTTAAAAAATGAAATTCAACATAGTTTTACTAATAGTTTTTTCTTTCAATTTTGTTGTTGCTCAGCAGAACATTTATAAAAACAACGAAATTTTAATTCAAAAAGCATACAATTCAAGCATTGAAGAAATTGTTTCAACTTTTAATGCTAGAAACATGGAGAAAATAACTGCAATAAAAAGAATTTCAAACAATCTAGACATTTGGAAATTAAACATTGTAACCTCGCAAATTGAAACTGTTTTAGCTAAATTAAGAACTCAAAATGGCGTTTTAACAGCTCAGGCCAATCATATTTTAACCCTTCGTAAAACGCCCAACGATCCACTTTATAGCAATCAATGGCAATATGTAAATTCAGGCCAAATGGGTGGATTAATAGATGCAGATATTGACGCAGACTTAGCTTGGGACTGGACAACTGGTGGTGTTACAGCCAATGGCGATACAATTGTTGTAGCTGTTATTGACGATGGTTTAGATATCAATCATCCCGATTTAGGCAACAATATTTGGGTGAACCATCAAGAAATTCCTGACAATGGAATTGATGACGATAACAATGGTTTTGTGGACGACATAAACGGTTGGAACACTTATTTGAACAATAATGACATAACTGACAATGGTCAAGGTAGCCACGGCACTAGAGTTTGGGGCGTTATTGGAGCAAAAGGCAATAATGAAATTGGAGTAGCTGGTGTAAATTGGAATGTGAAAGGTATGATAGTAGTTGGTGGAGGCGATGAAGCAGAAGCCATTGCTGCTTATGACTATGTTTTGACCCAGAAAAAAATGTATTTACAAAGTAATGGTCAAACTGGAGCTTATGTTGTAGCTACCAATTCATCGTGGGGAACAGATTTTGGTCAACCCATTGATGCTCCGCTATGGTGCGCATTTTATGATACTATGGGCGTTTATGGAATTTTAAGTGCAGGCGCTACCATTAACGGAAATCAAAATGTTGATTTAGTAGGTGATTTACCAACCGCTTGCCCAAGTAATTATTTAATTTCGGTAACTAACACAGCATCCAACGATACTAAAATCAACTTTGCAGGTTATGGCTTAACAACAATAGATTTAGGAGCTCCAGGTTCTATGGTTTATAATATTTCTGCTACCAATTTTGGTGGAGCTTACAGCGGAAATTTAAATGGAACATCTTTCGCAACTCCGCATGTTGCAGGCGCAATTGCGTTGTTGCATTCATTGCCAAGCAAACAGTTTGCTGATTTAAGTATATCTAATCCATCGCAAGCCTCATCTTTAATTAGACAATTTATTTTGACTGGAGTTGATACAATTACATCTTTGAAGAACATTACAGTGACTGGTGGAAGACTTAACCTCTTTGGTGCGATGCAAAAATTTAGAACTCAGTTTAATGATTTGCAATTTACTGGAAACGATGAAAAAAACACCGATAAACTCATTTTAAAACTATACCCTAATCCAACCAACAATTGGTTAAAAATTGCTTTAAATGAAGTTGCAAAAAATCCGCTAGAACTCAAAATATTCAATATTTCGGGCCAATTAATAAAATCAGAAACATTAAGTCCCAATGCTGTTTACAACCTAAATGTTGGCGATTTAAGCAAAGGTTTGTATTATATTCAATTGGAAAATGACGGTAAAGTTTATTCTGAAAAATTGTTGATTCAATAATCTTTCAAACCACCTTGGTTCATTTTAAAGGCTATGGAATCAGCTAAAATTTCATAGCCTTTTTTATTGTAATGACAGCAATTATCAGCATAAATGCTTTGCGATTCATTTTTAAAAATTTGACTTAAATCGAAAAAATGTTTTTCTGATTTTAAAGCTAATTTAAGAAGTGGATAACCGTTTTCAATTGCGTTTCTATAAGGAGAATTTTCAGCATTTAAATAATAGTTGTTCTTTTCCTCTTCACTTAAATTTTTTGAATTTATATCATATTGATTGGGTTGCAGAAAATGAAAAAAGCTAATTTTTTGACCTTCACAAATCGTGTTCATTAAAGTTGAACTTAATTGCCAATTTCGGACAATTTCTGGGAAAGCCATTTGTTTCTCAATTGAAATATTTTCAGGTCCATGTTTAGCAAAACTTCTTCCACTGTTTAAAATATTGGCATAAATTTTCTCCATTTGTTTCACATCGGGTTGATACTTTTTATCTAAAATTAATGCCGTCATTAAAAAGAAATTGCTCCATTTAAACGGTGGCATTTGCGCTAAACTTCGAACTTTTTTTCTTTTTTTCTCTGATTGATAAATTTGGTAGATTAACTCAACATTTTCACTGCTTAAACTTTGTGAATTTAAAAGTGACCATAATCGAGGATAGCTAATATTTAAACCAGAAGGCATATTTTCACCAATTGATAAAGCCAATTCATTGAATCCATCAATGTTAATAACACAATCGAAGTGTACATTTTTTGAGAGCAAAAAATTAAGCGCCATTAATTGTTGTGGTTGTTTAAAACCACCCAAAGCCGCTGAAAAAATTTGAATCGAATCTTTTGGAACATTTAAGGCTTTTGACAAACTATTTTTAAAATCATTTCCATAATCATTAATGAGTTGGGCCGCTACAGAGCCGCCACAAACCAAAACTTCAAACCTTCCATTTTGATTGATTGAATCGGCCAATTGTCCATGAAAACCAAAGTCGTTGATGTTAGAATTACTGTCTTTGTTTTTAGAAAAACCGTAATATGGATGTGGAATTAAATCTTGAATAGCTGTATTTTTGCTTGCGTTTAAGGTAGAAGAATCAGTAGAAGCAAAATATTGAAGTAATTCTTTTTTATTAAGTTCTTTTTTAAATTGAAATTGATAAATAAACTTCGCTCCTATTTCAATCAAAAAAATAGAAAACACTATTATTATTGTAATGAATAGATATTTTTTTTGTTTCATTGGCAGTAAAATTAATTATTCAATCGGGTTTATTTCAAATCAATAAATGAATGATTTTTCGAAACTAAAATATCACTCTATCAATTATCATTTCAGACAATTGTAATTTTAAATTCATTGATATTTCATTTATATATCTATTTTCATTTCTCCAAACCTTAAGCCTTTAAATGCAAAAAAACAATCACATATTTGTATTTCTGTTATTTGCGTTAGTTTTTGGACTTAGGTCTAAAGCACAACCGAGTTTATGTTCAAACAATTTTTGTGGTTCAAATTTCCAATTTTATGGTTTGGTAAATGATTCTCTTAATTGTGGTGATTCATTAAATTTTACTATTGATCCTTTAATGTTTCAAACCATTTTTTTTGATGATTTTAATGCCGGAGTGCTAAGCCCAGGCTGGTCAAATACTCCATCTTTAATGTTTAGCAATCCATGCGGGCCGGGGCCAAGTGGACAAGCCAACGATTTCCATGCTTGGTTTGGTTCGTCAGCTTCATTCCCAAGATATTTGGTTACTAAGCCATATTGTTTAGCTTGCGGAGGCATAATTTCATTTGACTTACGTTATGCTTTCCAAGGAGCAAATGAGCCTTGCGAAGGGCCGGACTTGCCTCAAGAAGGCGTTTCAATTCAATATCAGGAAGGGCCAACGTATCCATGGGTAACATTAGCGTATTTTCATCCAAATGGAACAATAACTGCATTAAATAATGACACTAGTTCACAATCAACAGGAGGAATTACCAATTTCACACAATGGGGTAATTACTCCTTTTCTTTTCCACCGCCATCGGCCAATAATTTTTGTCCTCAATTTAAATTTAGGTGGTATCAAGATGCTTCAACTTCTGCAATTTATGATCATTGGGGAATTGATAATGTGAAAATTGATAAAAAACCTTGCGGAAATATGGTCATAAATTGGGGTAATTTTCCTCAAGAATTAGTTGCAAATGGCAATTCACTTTCTGGATATCTCACCAGCGAAGCCGTAATAAATTATTATTATTCATTCCCTAGCGATTATTGTGTTGAACCCTGCACAGGTCAGATAATTATCCCCGTTAGAAAACCAAAAGTTAATATAATAGCTTCAGACACTATTATCTGTAAAGACCAGTTAATCAATTTAATGGCTCAACAAAACAACTCTTTTATACCCAATAAAGATTATATTTATTCTTGGTCGCCTGATTCATTGGTTACAAATATGGCAAGTAATAGCACTATGGCAGCACCAAAACCCGATACAACCAAATTTTCTTTAAACGTTCATCTTTCAAATTATGCAGCTTGTTCATCCAATAATGATCTAACCATTAAAGTTGTTACTCCTACCCCAACTCAAATTTCTGTTAGAGATGAAACCTGTCAAAACATGAATAATGGAGTTGCTATTTTAAACCCAACATTTGGTTTTGCCAATTACAGCTATGAATTAAACTCAGTGCCTTACTTTAACGTTGATAGTATAATAAGTTTAAATCCTGGTGATTACATTTTAAAAACTACTGACGCAACGGGGTGCTCCATAATAGATAGTTTTACTGTTCTTTCTGCCTCGCCTTTTTATTTTGACTTCTCTTACAGTGGCGAATATTGTCATCAATCAAATAAAATCTATGTCACTATTTTAGATACAATTCCTGGAACTGAACAATATTATTGGACTTATGATGGAAATAGCAATAAGCAATCGCAAGATTTAAATGATTCATTGAAATTTACCCATCCTGGTCTTAATTCACTTTTGTTGATTGTTAAAAATCATCTTGGTTGTGTTGATTCAGTTTTAAAACAAATTGAAATTTTTCCTAATCCAATTTCTGACTTTAGTTTTATAAACACTTGCAAGGGCATACCAGTATCCATAACAGATCAATCGACTATTCAAAATCCTAGTGGTTTTAATGATCAAATTGTAAATAGAATTTGGAAAATTGACAATGTAATAGCAGCCAATGACATATTAAACTTTAGTCATATTTTTCAAAATGCCGGGGCATTTGATGTTCAATTGATTACAATTAGCAATCATAATTGTATAGATTCAGTTTTAAAAACAGTTCATTCAAATGAACTACCAATTGCCAATTTTCTCACCATGAACAATTGCCAAAATGAATCTGCTTTGTTCTATGATTTTTCTGAAGTATCAGGCGCTAATTTTATAAATAATTGGTTATGGGAAATTGATAACCAAAATTACTTTGATAAAAACCCTAGTCATAATTTTGATTCTGATGGTTTAAAAAGTATTAAGCTAAAGGTTGAAACCAATAATAATTGTAAAGATTCGGTTGAAAAAGAAATTACTGTTCATGCAATTCCTGAATTTGATTTTCAGTTTTCAAATCCAAAAGGATGTGAGCCGCACACTGTTTCTTTAGAAGCCTATAACCTTAAACCAGGGATTTCAATAAACAATTATGTTTGGAATTTTGGCGATGGAAACACTGGTTCTAATTTGAATACTGAACATACTTATAATGAAGGAGTTTATACCATACAAGTTGTAGCTTACTCTGATTTTGGCTGTAAAACAATAATTGAAAAAGATAAAATTATTGAAGTTTATAAAAAACCTTTAGCCGATTTTGAAAGTTTAAACCATGAACTAAGCACTATAAATTCAGCGGTAAAATTTGCAAACAATTCAGAATATGCCAATTCATTTAATTGGCTGGTGGATGATGGTCAAAGTTCGACAGAAACTAATCCAACATTTAATTTAAATAAAGAAGGTTTTTACAGTGTTCAATTAATTGCTCACAATCAAAATCAATGCAGTGATACTATAGTGAAAAGCTATGAAATAACAGGCGAGGAATCTATTTTTATTCCCAATACTTTCACACCCAATAATGATAATATAAATGACACTTTTAAACCATTTGGTGCTGGAATAATGTCCTTTAAAATGCAAATTTTTGCACGTTGGGGTGAATTAATTTATACTTCAAATCATATTGACATTGGCTGGGATGGTAAAAATCCAAAAGACGATCAAACCTACAAATCAGACGTGTATGTTTATGTGATAGAAGTTGTAGATAGAAAAGGAAAAACACATCATTATCAAGGTCATTTTACTCTTTTGCTTTAACAGCTTCCTTAATAAAAGCTAATAATTTGGCTTTTTAGAAAAATAAAACCTTTCTATTTTACATTTGTTTCATAAAATTATCATCAAAAACCCATTATTATGGACGATAAATTACACAGACGAAATTTCTTAAATCGCCTTTCAGTAGCCTTATCTACAGCTTTTTTAGTGCCACTTAATAGTTTTTCAAATTCAGTTAAACAATCTTTGCAATCGAAAAATATGTCATCAATTAAAAAAATAAAACCATTGGGTTTTCAATGGGAAACATCTGATCCTTTTTTGTTTTGTGTGCATCATGAAGATAAATTTCCGAAAGGAAATGAATTAATGGGTCCTGAAAAAAACCATTTTAAAGGTCGACACATGGGAGAAGATTTTATCATAAAAGATGGTTTTAGAATGTATCATGGGAAAACAGTCCCAGGATTTCCTGGTCATCCTCATCGAGGTTTTGAAACCATAACTATAGTGAGACAAGGTATTGTTGATCATGCCGATTCACTTGGTGCGGCAGGGAGATATGGTAATGGCGATGTTCAATGGATGACAGCTGGCAAAGGAGTTCAACATTCTGAAATGTTTCCTTTAATAAAAAGTGAACAAGAAAACCCGATGGAACTTTTTCAAATTTGGTTGAACCTACCTAAAAAAAATAAAATGGTTGAGCCTCATTTTAAAATGCTTTGGGCAGATGCAATTCCAAAAGTAAAAAGTGTAGACGCTAACCAAAAAACTACCATTGTTGAAGTAATTGCTGGAAAACTAAAAAATAGCAAAGCTCCTCTCCCACCGCCTGATTCATGGGCTGCTGATGAAAAAAACGAAGTAGCTATTTATAATATTATTATGACTGCTGGTGCAAGTTTTGTGCTTCCGAAAACTTCATTAGGAATTAACCGAACCTTGTATTTTTACGAAGGAAATTCATTAAGTATTGATGGTCAAATAATTCCAAAATATAGCGCTATAGAGGTTATTCCCACACAAGATTTAACATTAAAAGCTGGAAATGAAGAAACAAGTATTTTGGTGCTTCAAGGAAAACCAATTGACGAACCTGTTATTCAATACGGCCCTTTTGTAATGAATACAAAAGAAGAAATTAACCAAGCTTTTGAAGATTATCATCGCACACAATTTGGTGGTTGGCCTTGGCCTAAAAGGGATCAGGTTCATCCAAGAAACAAACCTCGTTTTGCTAAACACGCTGATGGAAAAGAAGAAATAAAAGGTTAATTTTTAAGCTCGGAAAGTTAAAACTTCCTCATCTTTTATTTCAAAAAGAAGTGTTTTTTGGTTTTGGCGATGCTGCCAGTATTGAGTGTAGTTTTCGTTAAAATTGATGCGCCCACTCAAAGCTTCATCAAATTTGCCAATACTTTCCATTATTAATTCGGCTGATTCTCTAATGCCTTCAAAACCACCTTTATTGGCTGTTTGATAATCTGCTAATTGATTTTTTTTGATAAATGAATTGAAAGCGGGATTTGAATTTCTTCCTAGTAATATTCTCAAATTCACTTTTGAAGCCAAATCTAAATCAAGCACATCATCAAAGAAAAATGCTATTTCATTTGAGCCAATATGATAGTTTTCATGAATGTATTGTAGCGCAACTTTTTTCTTTTTGGCATTCATGAAAACTGCCTGAAATTTTTCTCTTTCAGCAAATTCTATGGCTGTTTTGTTGTGCATCCCAGTAATGATGAAACATGGGATAGATTGTCCATATTTTAAAAAATAGGAAAACCTGAGCAGGTTAATTCCCATTGAATCAACTTCAGAAAATGAACTTTCGCCATTGGCTCTTTTGGTGCCATCCGTAAAAACACCGTCCCAATCAAATACCAAAGCTTTTACTTGCTGACTTTTTAAAACAAATTGCTCGATAGAAGTCAAAAACTGACCGCCTATCGAGCAATATTTTTCGTGAAATGAATTCAAAATTTTAACCTAATAAATTCAGTTTTATTAAATCTTGAACATCAAGCATTCCTTTATATTTTTTACCATCCAAAACAATTAAGTTATCGAACTCATGTTTTTTGAATGTATTAACTGCTTCATAAACCAAAGCTTCATTTTGAATAGCATGAGGAGCTTTTAATTCTAAATCAGAGAATTTTTTATTTAAGAATGATTTTCCTTCAGAAGAAACATTTCTTCTTAAATCGCCATCAGTAAAAATACCAACTACTTCTTTTTTATCATTTAAAATAGCTACTGCGCCAGTTCCTGATTCGGTCATTTGAATTAAACCATCCAAAATGGTGTCTTTAGTTTTAACAGACGGAGCTGCTTTACCCATTACATCCGAAACTTTTAAAGTCATCAATTTGGTATGTTCAAAAAACTGTTCTGTACCTAATTTCGTGAAATTGTTTTCAGTTAATTTTTTCATGATGTTCCAAGGTGCAGTAATTGTATGAACACCAAGCGTGATGGCATTTCTAACATGTTCAGCAGTTCTTACTGACGAGAACATTATTTTAGTATCGTAACCATATAAATCAACTGCTTCAACACATTCTTTCACTAAGCCTAAGGCATCATGACCTTGATCTTGCAAACGGCCAACTAAAGGACAAACATAAGTTGCGCCAGCAGCCATAGCCATGTAAGCTTGTTGTAAAGTATAAACCAAATGAATGTTAACCATAAAACCTTCTTGACGAAGTCTGTAACAAGCTTTTAATCCTTCGTTTGATACAGGGATTTTATAAACAGTTTTGTCTTTTTTTAAGCCCATTTTGGTTTGACGATAAGCTTCTTTGACAATTTCATCAGCTGTTTCGCCTAAAGCCTCCACTTGAAGAATAGGAACAATTTCGGCTAATTTTAATAATGTACCATCAATATCGGTAATTCCCGAGCGATGTAAAAAAGTTGGTGTGGTGGTTAACCCTGCAAGAAAGCCAAATTCAAAGCCTTCTTTAATTTCTTTCATGTCAACCGAATCAAGATATAATTCCATAATTGTTATTCGAATTTATTACGATATTTTAGTTCTACTTGGTGAAGTTCTAGCAAAGGAAGCAAAAATTCTTCCAAATCATAAACACATAATTGACTAGCGGCATCACATAATGCTTTAGCTGGTTCAGGATGCGTTTCAACAAAAATTCCATCTACTCCGGCAGCTACTCCGGCTCTGGCTATTGTTGGTAAAAATTCTCTCGCTCCTCCTTTTGGATCAGCGCTAGGAATTCCATATTTTCTAATAGAATGAGTAATATCAAAAACAACAGGATAACCTGTTTTGCGTAAATGATAAAAACTTCTTGGATCAACAATTAAGTCATTATATCCAAAGGTGAAACCTCTTTCTGTTAAAATGATATTATCGTTTCCTGCTTCTTTAGCTTTTTCAGCAGGTTTTATCATATTGTCAGGCGCTAAAAACTGACCATGTTTGATATTAATAACTGCACCTGTTCTTGCAGCTTCTTGCACCAATGTTGTTTGCATGCACAGATAAGCTGGAATTTGAAGGATATCAACTACTTCAGCAGCTGGTTTTGCTTGTGTTGGATAATGGATGTCAGTTAATAATGAAAAGCCATAATCTTTTTTAATTCTGCTTAACATTTCAAGACCTTTATCTAATCCTGGACCATCATAAAACTTAGCTGAACTTCTATTATCTTTTTGAAAAGAAGATTTGTAAATGATTTTGATGTTTAACTTTTCAGAAACTTTTTTAAGCATTTCTGCCGTTTCAAACATCACTTTTTCGTCTTCAATAACACATGGTCCAGAAATAAGAAATAACTCATCAGCACCACAATTGATATCTCCAACTTTAACAATTTTTTTACTCATATTATTTTTAAAGCGGTTGCAAATGTACGCAAATTTTGAAAGGTGGTGAATTTGAAAAATTCCAATACAAAAAATGCCTTTTCATTAAAATCAATGCACGTTTTTATCTTTTTTTCAGCTACATAGCTGGTATTTTGTCCCAATACCTTTAAAATTACTTTTATTTTTTTTTAGTTTATTTGCATATAAATATCAATGAAATTTCATTCAAACGTATGTCTTTTCAAATGATATTTACACAATTCAATAAGTGCTACATGAAAATAAGAGTTAAGCTTCACTTTATAATATGGATAATTTCCTTCATGGTCGGAAGTTTATCTGTTAATAAAATATTGGCACAATCATCTGGTCAAACCTGTTTGGTAAATATAAACGCAAGTCAATTGTTTCAGGGCGAGGGATTTTGTGGGATTCCATTAAATTTTGAAGCTCAACTTGATACATTTACTATAGCATTAGGAAATGATTTTAATACCGGTACTTTAGGCACGGGGTGGGTGGCAACAAGTGGATATCAATTTAATAATCCATGCGGCATAAGTCCATCTGGCGCTCCTGGCGATCAATATTTGTGGATGGGGGCTGGAGTGCCAATTCCAAGAACAATTACCACAATTGGTTTTGATGTTTCATGTGGCGGTTCAATTTGTTTTGATTTCAGAAACTCAATTCAAGGACAACCTAATCCCTGCGAAGGACCAGATTTACCTAATGAAGGCGTAACACTCCAGTATTCGGCTAATGGCGGTCCTTGGACTAATATTATTTATTTAAATCCGAATGGCACTTTTTCTAATGCAAATCCAGGAACTTTAAATCCAAGCATTAATGGTCAAACACCTTTTACAGTTTGGGGAACTTATTGTTTTAATATACCAACAGCAGCCAGAAGCTGTAATACCTCTTTTCGATGGATTCAAGAAGCCTATTCATCTCAACAGAATGATCATTGGGGTTTAGATAATGTTCAAATTTTAGCCAACATTTGTGGGCCTTTTACATTTAACTGGTGGGGGCCAGGAACCCCCTCTGGAAGTGTAAATTCATTTTCACATGCTTACACTTCTGATGTAACAATTGCCGTTACTGTAACTAACAATCCACCTACCAACATTCCTTGCGTAAATCCAGTTTTTTGCACAGATACAATTGTTATTCCAATTCGTCCTCTTGAAGTTGAAATTATAGCGAGCGAAGAAGCTGTTTGCAAAGATGAGACTGTAACATTATCTGCCGCATCAGGAAATTCAATGAGTGTTCAAACCAATCTTTATGAATGGGTTTGGACTCCAACTGGGGCAACAACTCAATCAACCACAGTAAGCCCCGAACAAACTATGGACTATATCGTGAGGGTTCAAGTCAAAGATTTTCCTTTTCAATGTTTTGATTTAGATACTTTAGAAATTAAAGTTTCACAGCCTCAGCCATCAGAATTTACAATATTAAATCATGAAATTTGTCCAGATGCCAAAGATGGTCAAGCAATAGCCAATCAACAATTTATAGATGGATTTGAACCATTTGTTTATACTTGGTTAACCAATCCTAATCAAATTTCTCCCGTTGGATCTAATTTACCTCCAGGTTGGAATGTTTTATCGACAGTCGATAGCTTAGGCTGCGAACAAATTGACTCTATTAAAATAAATAAAGCTATTCCATTCGAATTTTCTTTTTCAAGAAAAGGTGATCATTGTTTTAAAGGAAATCAATTTTGGTTCAATCCTAACAGAGAATTTTCAGACTCTTTGCTGCAGTTCCCTTTATTAATTGACTCTATTTCACAAAATGATAATTATACTTTCAACTGGAATTTTGGCGACAATCAATTAAATTACTTCGGTACAAATATGAATTATCAATATGCCAATGCTGATACGTTCTGGGTAACTATGATTGCTACAAGTCAAAACAATTGCGTTGATACATTCAAACAAAAACTTCGTGTTTTTGAACAACCCCAAATGGCATTCAACTTCGTAAATGCTTGTAAACAAAATGCTGTTTTGTTTACAGACACTTCTTTTGTAGAAAATAATGACACAACTGACTCTGTGGTTAAATCGAATTGGTTTTTTGGAGATAACACCTTTGGCGAAGGAAAAGTAACTTCACATTATTATGAAACAGAAGGAAAATATAATACACTTTTGGTTGTAGAAACATATTTAGGATGCATCGATAGTTTATGGCATGAAGTTGAAACCTATCCTCTTCCTATTGCCAACTTTTTATCGCAAAATACTTGTGCAAGCCAAAATGCTGTATTCGAAAACATCAGTTTTATTCCTGTTGACGATGAATTAAAACAAATTTATTGGAATTTTGGTGATGGAAATTCTCAAGAAAACCAATCGGTTGATGAAAATCCCATGCATGTTTTTGATAGCGCTGGAACTTATGGCGTTTACATGGTTGTGAGCACAGCTCGCTTCTGTAAAGATTCAGTTTATAAAGAAGTTGAAATTCACGCCAACCCAATTGTAGATTTTTCAATTAGCGATTCATCAGGCTGTGAGCCTCACACGGTTGAGTTTAACAATTTAAGTTCAGTTAAAAACGGAACAATTAAACAAAGCATTTGGCAATTAGAAAGTTTCCAAACCGAAGAAAATTCTTTCAGTCATACTTATGAAAATGATGGAAATTATGACGTGAGTTTAAGTGTTGTATCAGATAAAGGTTGCCAAGGAAATATAAGTATCAGCGATTTAATTACTGTTTATCCAACTCCTAAGGCTGATTTTACCAGTGCATCTCATAATTCGCAATTTATATCTAATCCCTACTTCGAATTCGAAAATTTGAGCATTGATGCTGATTTTTATGCATGGAACATGGGTGATGGAATAAGCACTAACTTATTGGCAATAAATCCAAATTATACCTACAACGAAATTGGTGCATTTCCAGTAACTTTAATTGCAGGGAACGATTTTAATTGTTGGGACACCATTACCAAAATTGTGAGTGTAGAATCTGAATTTTCATTGCACATTCCCAACGCATTTACACCAAATGGCGATGGTAAAAATGAAATATTTTATGTGTATGGCGAAGGAATAATGAACATTGAAATTAGGGTTTTTGACCGTTGGGGTAAATTGGTTTTCTTTTCAAACAATATTGATAATGGTTGGGATGGTAAAAGTGGCGATGATTTAAGAAAAGAAGGAACTTACGTTTATAAAATTAATGCTTTCGATAAGTTCGGAAAATCGCATGAATTTATGGGCGAAATCAATTTAATTCGATAAACAATTCGTTTTCAATTTTGTAATTATCTGAAAATGAAAAACTAATCAAAATCAACACAGCGCTTGTAGCTTTCACAATTTTTTTACTTTAGAAAAAATTAAATGACCTATGAGCGCTTTGCTTTTCTACCTCTTTATCATTCCTATTTCATTACTTCCATCTCCTTTCTTATATTTATTATCAGATTTAGTTTATTTTTTGGTTTACAAAGTTTTTGGTTACAGAACCAAAGTAGTAATTCAAAACTTGAGAAACTCCTATCCTCAAAAATCAGAGGCTGAAATTCAGGCCATTTGTAAGGATTTCTACCATCATTTAGCCGATATAATTTTAGAAAGTATTAAACTTTTTACGCTGAGTAAATCAGAACTAAGAAAAAGATTTGTTTGTACAAACCCAGAGTTAGTGGAGTCATTTTACAAAAAAGGTCGTCATGCAATGGGCTTAACTTGTCATTATGCTAATTGGGAATGGTTAGCGGCCAGTGTTGCAGATCATTCATCGCATATGGCCATTGGTATTTATCAACCACTCACGAATCCATTTTTTGAGAAAAAAATGTTGAAGTCGCGCGGTAAATTAGGCACCTACTTGGTTGGAGTTAAAAAAGCTAAAGAAAGCATTGAAAATTATTTAAACTCAGAAAAACTTTTTGTTTGTACCATTATTGACCAAACACCATCTAATCCTGAAAAATGTTATTGGACACATTTTTTAAATCAAGATACTCCCGTTCATTTGGGCATGGATAAATATGCCCGCGATTACAATTGTGTGGTTTTGTTTGCCGTGACTAAAAAAGTTAGAAGGGGCTTTTATGAAGTACATTATGAGCTTTTGTGCGAAGAACCATCGCAAACACAATTAGGCGAAATAGCTGAAATGTATACCCGAAAAACAGAAGAAATAGTAAATGCTGACCCTCAATATTGGCTTTGGACGCACAAAAGATGGAAACATAAAAGAAAAGTTCAATAAACTTTTACCAAAAAAATCGAATTTACTGACATGAAGTTTCTGCTCCATTTTTTAATTTTATTTTCCTTCTCTTCAATTGCTCAAAAAGTTTCAGTTGAGGAAGGTTTTTTAGAAGATTTTGAAATTTTAAAAACTTCCATTTTAGACAATCACCCTTTAATGGATGTTTATATCACTAAAAAAGAATTTGAAATTTTATGTGCCGAAGAAAAAGCCAACATTGAAGCTAATCCAAATTACAGCCAATTTTATTTTAGTTTAAGCAAATTGACAGCATCTTTAAAATGCGGACATACTTATGTAAACATTAGTGAAAGCTATAAAAATGAATTATTTAAAAATGGCAAATTGCCTTTTAAAATTAAAATAATTGCAGATCAAATTTTTGTGGTTAAGGTTTTGGACGAAAAATATAAATCGTTGCTTGGAAAAGAAATTATCGGTTTTTCAGGATTAAACTTTGGTCAATTATATGGTCAAACTAATGTTGGAATAAGTAGAGATGGAAATAATCAAGCATATGCTTTTTGGAAAATGGAAGAAAAACTCGATTTGTATTTAAAATTAATGCTTCAAAATCCTGATAAAATTAAAGTAGAAACCACCGAAGAAGTTATTGAAGTTCCTTTCCTATTAATGCCAGAGCAAAAAATTGTTGAATCGGAAATTGAATTTAAGTTTTTAGATAAAAAACGGAAAACAGCTTATTTAAAAATTCCTCATTTTGACGATGGAAAATCGAAAATTAAATCCGCATTAAAAGCTGTTGATAATGATAGTTGCCAAAATTTGATTATTGATTTACGCAACAATTATGGCGGAAATGGAAATATTGCCAGTTTTTTAATCAGTCATTTTATTGATTCAAGTTTTGTGATTGATTTTGAGAAAAAAAACAATAAAATATTCTACAAAAAACACTTTGGAGGTCAACAAGGATTGTTAATTAGTAATAAAGTTTCTCAAAAAAACGAGGAAACAGCTGTTTATTCATTTCCAGTGAAAGCAGCCAAAAAATTGAACAAAAAACTTTTTGTGTTGGTCAATTCTGGAACTTTTTCAGCTGCTGCTTATGCCGCATCGGTTTTAAAATATAAATGTAATGCTGAAATTATTGGCAGCCAATCTGGCGGAAATGAATTTGGCATTGGCGGTGGAATTATTTCCCGAATCACTTTACCCAATTCAGGTTTCACGGTAAAATTTCCACAATATCGCTGGGTTTTTAATACCGTAAAAAATGATCGTGCAAAAGGCATTATTCCTCACATTTCAATTGAATATTTTTTAGAAGATTATCTAAATGATATTGACAAAGAAATAGAATACTTGAAAAATATTTTCTAAGAATTTGCAAAATTAACACTGTTAAGTATATTTGCATCGAAATTAAATTATGGGAATCAACGAAAGAAAAGAAAGAGATAAAGAAGAACTGAAGGCTAAAATTTTAGAGGCAGCCAAAGAACTTTTTATTAATCGTGGTTATGAGGAGACTTCTATTCGCAATATTGCCGAAAAAATTGAATACAGCCCTACCACCATTTACCTGTATTTTAAAGACAAAGATTCTATATTTTATGAACTGCATCGTTTGGGATTTATGCAAATGAACCAAATGTTTGGCGTGCTTCAATTTGTTTCAGATCCTTTTGAAAGATTAATAAACATGGGTAGAATTTACATGCAATTTGCTATGGAAAACAAAGAGATGTACGACCTTATGTTTATTATGAATGCACCTATCAACTGCATTGAAGTGGAGGAATTACTTAGCTGGAAAGAAGGTCAAACAGGTTTTGATACGCTTAAAGTGGTTGTGAATGAATGTATGGAAAAGGGATATTTTAAAGATCAAGAATTGGAATCATTTTCGTTTTTAATTTGGTCAACCATTCATGGCATTTGTTCGCTTCACATTCGTCAACGCTGCCAACACGTAATTAGCGAAGAAAATAGAGGTAAAATAATTCCAAAAGCATTTGAAGCATTTATAAATACTTTAAGGACTATGAAAAACTAGTCCTATTTTTTTAACCATTAACTTAACACTGTAAACTAAATAAACCATGAAAACAATTAACCTAAAAGTAATCAGAATTACGGCAGTAATAGGTTTTGTGTTTTTAAGTTTTAAAGTCTCAAAAAGTCAAGAAATGTTGAATAATTACATTCAATATGGCTTGCAAAATAATTTGGTTTTAAAACAAAAAAACATTTCACTTGAAAAAGCTCAAATAAGTTTAAAAGAAGCCAAAGGACTTTTTTTACCCAGCTTAAATTTTAACGCCAGTTATTTAAGTGGCGAAGGCGGACGATATTTCAATTTTCCATTGGGTGATATTATTAATCCGGTTTATCAAACCTTAAACCAATTAACTCAAAGCAATTCGTTTCCGCAAATTGCCAATGCTGAAGCTTATTTAAACCCCAATAATTTTTATGATGCTCATTTGCGTGCTTCAATGCCATTGATTAATACAGATTTATATTACAATCAAAACATTCAAAAAAAGCAAATAACGCTGCAAGAATTTGAGGTTGATATTTATAAACGCGATTTAGTAAAAAACATAAAAATAGCTTACTACAATTATTTGTCGGCCATTGCCGCAGTTGACATTTACAAAAGTGCTTTGATATTGGTTAACAAAAACAAAGAAGTAAATGAATCGCTATTGAAAAACGGAAAAGGTTTGCCAGCATCGGTTTTACGCTCAAAAAGCGAATACGAAAAAGTAAATTCTGCCTTGATAAATGCAGAAAATAAAGCAATTAATGCTAGAAATTATTTCAACTTTTTAATTAATAAAAACCTCGATTCAAACATTGATATTGATTCGAATTTAGATCAACAATTAGAAAATAAATTAAACCTATTGTCACAACAAGCTGATTTTCAGAACAGAGAAGAATTAAAATCAATAAAACAAGTTGAACAATTGTATCAAACCCAATTGAAAATGAATCAAAATTTTTGGACTCCGAAACTTAACACATTTATTGATTTAGGAACACAAGCTGAAGATTTTGTAATTAATGACAAATCAAAATATTATCTATTTGGATTACAATTAGATATTCCAATTTTTAATGGCTTTAAAAACCAATATAAAATTCAAAAAACCAAACTTGAATTATCTAACACACAAATTAATACCCAATTAATTTCACAACAATTGCAGCTTTCAGTTGAAATGGCCAATAATGCCTTAAAAAGCGCTTTTGCAGATTATTTGTCAGCGCAAAAGCAGCAGCAATCGGCTGAAAGTTATTTCAAACTTTTAGAAACTGGCTACAGAGAAGGTAGCTTTTCACTGATCGAATTTTTAGATGCCCGTAACCAATTAACTTCAGCTTCAATCAATCAAACCATTACTAAATACAAAGTTTTCCAAGCCTTGGCCAATCAAGAAAGAGAAACTGCAAACTATAATTTAAAACCTTAATAATCATGAAAAACTCAATTAAAAATTTCAAACATTTGCCAAACTTTTTGATTGCTTTGGCACTTTTAGCCTTAGTCTCTTGCACTGCAAAAACCCAAGAAAATTCATCGGAAACCTCATCAGAAGCCATTCCTGTAAAAGTAATGGAATTGAAATCGGGCAATTATCATGCTTCGGTTTATGTTTCTGGTCAATTTACAACCGATGATGAAACCTATCTTTCCTTTAAAACCGGAGGTTTTGTTAATACAATTCTGGTTAAAGAAGGCGATAAAGTGAAAAAAGGACAACTGTTGGCAACTTTAGATTTAACCGAAATTAAAGCCCAAGTAAATCAAGCTCAATTAGGTTTTCAAAAGGCAGAACGCGACTACCAAAGGGTTATTAATTTGCACAAAGATAGTGTGGCAACTTTAGAGCAATTACAAAATAGCAAAACCGCTTTAGATGTGGCACGCCAACAATTAAACGCTGCAGAATTTAATTTAAATTATTCTGAAATAAGAGCTTTAAACGATGGTTATATTTTGCGAAAAATGGTCAATCCCGGACAATTGGTTGGCCCGAACAATCCAGTTTTTCAAACCAATGGTGCTGGAAAAGGAAATTGGCTGCTTAAAGCTGGACTGAGCGACAAAGATTGGGCTGAAATAAGCATTGACGACAAAGCTGAAATTTCGACTGATATTTTGAAAAATGAAATTTTAAATGCCACTGTCATTCGCAAATCAGAAGGTGTTGATCCTTTTTCAGGCACTTTTATGGTAGAATTAAAAATTACAAATCCTGAAAACACATCTATTGCCTCTGGATTGTTTGGAAAAGCAAAAATTTCACCCAACAAAAGCAAACAAGTTTGGGCAATTCCTTATGATGCTTTGTTGGATGGAAATGCCAATATCGGTTATGTTTTTACAACCAATGATGGCATAAAAGCAACCAAAACCGAAGTGGAAATTGAAAGAATTGAAAACAATCAAATTTTGATAAAAAAAGGATTAGAAAATGCCAAAAAGCTAATCATTTCTGGAAGTCCTTATTTGACCGACAATTCAACCATAAAGGTGATTCAATAATCCATTTTTAAAAAATTCATACTAATGAAAATATCTGATTATGCAGTAAAAAATTATCAATTCACTTTGGTTATTTTTTTAATGATTGTGGTGCTTGGTGTAAGCACTTTGTTTACCATGCCAAGAGCCGAAGATCCTGAAATGCGCGCGCCTCAATATCCAATTATTGTTGTTTATCCAGGCACAAGTCCTGAAGATATGGAGGATTTGATAGTGGAACCAATCGAGAAAAAATTAAGCGAATTGGAAGACATTAAAAGAATAAGAACTCAAATAAAAGATGGTGTTGCTGTTTTAAATGTCGATTACAAATTTGATGTGAATGTGGATGAAAAATATCAAGAAGTGGTGCGAGAAGTAAATGCCATTAGAAATGAATTACCTGCTGATTTATACAGTCTTGACATAATGAAAGTATCGCCTTCTAATGTAAATATTTTGCAACTTTCATTGGTTTCAAACAATGCCAGTAACGAAAATTTGAAATTTTTTGCTGAAAAGTTAGAAGATGATTTGCAACAACTAACTATGCTGAAAAACATTGAAATAAATGGCATCCCTGACAAACAAATTCGCATTGATTTACAATTAGAAAAAATTGCTCAAATGCGCATTCCTATGAATGCCATTATTGGAAGTATTCAAAGTGAAGCAGCAAATATTCCAGGCGGAAGCGTTGATGTTGGCACCAAATCACTGAATGTTAAAACAAGTGGAAATTACGAATCGCTAGATGAAGTTGCCAATACCATTGTTTATTCTACCAATAATCGAAACATTTTATTAAAAGATGTGGCCAATGTGCATTATGATTATGCTGAACAAAAACATATAACGCGATTAAACGGCAATAGATGCGTATTGGTGAATGCCGCTTTGAAATCGGGAAATAATATTTCGCAAGCCCAAGAAGCTTATTTGCCTATTATAGAAAATTTCAAAAAAGAACTTCCGTCAAATATTGAATTAGTATCCAATTTCGACCAAGCTGAAAATGTAAATGCCAGATTAGGCGGTTTAGGTTTCGATTTTTTAATTGCCATTTTATTGGTTTCTATTACCTTACTTCCTTTAGGTGGTCGCGCTGCCATTGTGGTAATGATTTCTATTCCACTTTCGATAGCCATTGGATTAATTGCACTCAACTTTTTAGGTTATAATTTAAACCAATTGAGCATTGTAGGTTTAGTTGTAGCCTTGGGTTTGTTGGTGGATGATAGCATTGTAGTAGTTGAAAACATTGAACGATGGCTACGAGAAGGTTATTCAAAAATAGATGCTACACTTTTGGCCACCAAACAAATTGGATTAGCCGTTGTGGGTTGCACCGCCACATTAATAATTGCTTTTATGCCTTTGGTGTTTTTGCCAGAAGCTTCGGGTGAATTTATTAGAAGTTTACCAATGGCGGTAATTTTATGCGTCATAGCTTCTATGTTGGTTTCTTTAACCATTATTCCATTTTTATCGAGCCGAATTTTAAAAAATCATGTGGGCCATTCAGAAGGAAATATTTTTTTAAGAGCCCTAAAACAAGGAATTTCTAAAAGTTATGCCCCAGTTTTAGACAGAGCTTTGCGCAATCCGTGGAAAACAGTAATGTTATCTATCATCATTTTTGGAGGTTCATTGGCTTTGTTTCCTGTCATTGGTTTTAGTTTATTTCCAGCATCTGAAAAACCTCAGTTTATGATTAACATCATTACGCCATTGCAGAGTAATTTAAATCAAACCAATTTATTTACCCAAAAAGTAGAAGAAGAACTAACCAAACACAGTGAAATAAAATATTACACAAGCAATGTAGGTAAAGGAAATCCATTTATTTATTACAATGTGATTCAAGAAAATGAAAGAACCGATTTTGCACAAATTTTTGTTCAATTAAATGAAAAAACTTCTGCCAAAAGAAAACTGGAACTGATTGAAGAATTAAGAAACATTTTTAAAAATTATGCTGGCGCAAAAATAGAAGTGAAAAACTTTGAACAAGGCCCTCCAGTTGTTGCTCCTGTTGAAGTTAGATTGCTAGGTGATAATTTAGATAGTCTTAGAATAATTGCCAAACGGGTTGAAAATTCTTTAAAAAACACCAAAGGAACGATGTATATTGATAATCCTGTAAGCAATTTAAAATCGGATATTAAGGTTAAAATTAACAAGGAAAAAGCCAGTCAATTGGGTTTAAGCACAGTTGAAATTGACCGAACCATCAGAATGGCTGTTGCAGGATTTAATTTGGGCAAATTTTCTGACAAAAACGACAATGAATATGATATTGTTTTAACATCGCCCAAGGCTGAAAAAGCCAACCTAAATATTTTCGATAATTTATATGTCAACAACCGACAAGGATTAGCCATTCCTCTTAAACAAATTGCAGACATTGAATTGGAAGCTTCTCCAGTTTCCATTCGACACTATGATAAGGTTCGTTATGTTTCTGTAAGTGCTTTTATTGAAAAAGGTTATTTGGCTGATGAAGTAATTGCTGCGGTTATAAAAAATATGGATCAAATGAATTTACCGAAAGGTTATAGTTATAAAATGGGAGGTGAATATGAATCAAGACAAGAGTCATTTGGCGGTTTTGGAAACATCATTATTGCCACCATTTTTATGTTTATAGCTGTTTTAATTTTAGAGTTCAAAACCTTTAAAAGCACTTTAATTGTGCTTTCTGTTATTCCTTTGGGAATTGTTGGAGCAGTTTTGGCGCTTTGGTTAACCGGAAATTCATTGTCGTTTGTAGCCATAATTGGCTTAATAGCTTTAGCAGGAATTGAAGTGAAAAACTCCATTTTATTGGTCGATTTCACCAATCAATTACGTTCAGAAGGCAAAAGTTTGGAAGAAGCCATAAGAGAAGCTGGTGAAATAAGGTTTTTACCAATTGTATTAACTTCTATGACAGCCATTGGCGGACTTTTACCGATTGCTATTTCTACCAATCCTTTGATATCACCTTTGGCAATAGTGTTAATTGGAGGCTTAATCAGTTCAACAATTTTGTCCAGAATTGTTACACCTGTGGTTTATAAATTAATTCCACCAAGTGTTAAATAAAATCAAATACTAAAGTTCACTAACGATAAACAAAAAAGCCCCGGAAAATCCGAGGCTTTTTGTTTAGGTTTTAAGATTGAGATTATCTAATGGTAATTCTTTCCACGTTTTGGAAACCATCACCAGTGATTTTTAAGAAATACATACCACTTGATGCGCCTGTTAAATCTACATTGTGCAGTTTAACATCATTTCCTAATTTTTGAGTTAATAAAACTCTACCATTTAAGTCAATCACTTCTAAAACAGCATTCGAAATGTTCTCAGTTTCAACGTTT
>Ga0209278_1000268_pt1 | contig 49213 bp, 46 predicted proteins | sample JI81BgreenDNA_FD_187504 | JGI IMG/M metagenome (GOLD analysis project Ga0209278, IMG submission 187504) | Wastewater effluent complex algal communities from Wisconsin, to seasonally profile nutrient transformation and Carbon sequestration -... | ecosystem: Engineered > WWTP > Effluent > Algae... | reverse complement strand
CGACCTTTCGATCCGTCGTCCCGTGCTGGCGACGGTGATGAGCCTGCTGCTGATCGTCATCGGCCTCATCGCGTTTTCCCAACTCACCTTGCGGGAACTGCCGGACATCGACCCGCCGGTGGTCTCGGTGCAGGTCGACTACCCGGGTGCGTCCGCAGCGGTGGTCGAGAGCCGCATCACCCAGGTCCTCGAGGATGCCGTCGCCGGCATCGAGGGCGTCGATCTCATCGAGAGCTCGTCGCGGAACGGCCGTGCCGACGTGAGCCTGGAGTTCACGCTGAGCCGCGACATCGAATCGGCGGCCAACGACGTGCGCGACGCCGTCAGCCGGGTCATCGACCGCTTGCCGGAGGAGGCGAACGCGCCGCAGGTGGCCAAGGTGTCGGCGGATGCCGAACCGATCATGTTCCTCTACGTCGCTTCGGCCGAGCGCGACATCCTCGGCCTCACGGACTACGCCGAACGTTACCTGCTCGACCGCTTCTCGAGCATCTCCGGCGTGGCGAGTGCTCGGCTCGGTGGTGGCCAGCGCTATGCCATGCGCGTGTGGCTCGACCGCACGGCGCTCGCGGCGCGCGGCCTGACCGTCAACGATGTCGAGAGCGCGCTGCGGCGCGAGAACGTCGAACTGCCCGCCGGCCAGCTGGAGTCGTCGACGCGTGACTTCGTGCTGCGCATGTCGCGCGCCTACCAGACGCCGGAGGACTTCTCCGCCCTGGTGCTGGCCAATGGCCGCGATGGCTCCCCCATCCGCCTGGGCGACGTGGCACGGGTGGATCGGGAAGCGGCCGAGCGCCGCGCCTGGTTCCGTGGCAACGGCGAGCCCCAGGTCGGCTTCCAGATCATCAAGACGTCCACGGCCAATTCGATCGACGTCGCCCGTGCCGTCCGCGCGGAGCTCGACGCCATCAGCGCCACCCTGCCGCCCGACATCTCCATGGGCGTCGCCTTCGACTCGACGCAGTTCATCGAGGTGTCGGTCTTCCAGGTCTGGAAGACGCTGGCCGAGGCCCTCGTGCTGGTCCTGATCGTGATCTGGCTGTTCCTCGGCAGCGTGCGCGCGGCGCTGGTGCCGGCGGTGACCCTGCCGGTGTGCCTGACCGCGGCCTTCATCGCGCTCTGGGCGTTCGGCTTCTCGATCAACCTGCTCACCCTGTTGGCCATCGTCCTATCGATCGGCCTGGTCGTCGACGACGCCATCGTCGTCCTCGAGAACTGCCAGCGCCGGGTCGACCTCGGCGAGCCCCGCATCGTCGCGGCGCGCCGAGGCACGCGCCAGGTGGCGTTCGCGGTGATCGCCACGACCGCCGTGCTGATCGCGGTGTTCGTGCCGGTGGCCTTCCTCGAGGGCAACAACGGGCGCCTGTTCCGTGAGCTCGCGGTGGCGCTGGCCGGCGCGATCGCCATCTCGGCCTTCGTGGCGCTGACCTTGACGCCGATGATGTGCTCGCTGCTGCTGGAGCCGCATCGCCCGGCCTCCGGCAGCTTCGCCGACAAGGTGGATGGCGTGCTCTCCCGTGTCACAGCGGCCTACCGGCGTTCGCTCGAGCGCCACGTCGGGCGCACCCGGGTCTTCGCGGCGATCGCCGTCGGTGCGATGGTGCTCAGCGTCATCCTCTTCCGCGTCGTTCCCACGGAACTGGCGCCGCCGGAGGATCGGGGTTCGTTCTTCGTGTCGGTGGCGGGCCCCGAGGGTGCCGGCTTCGATTACACCGTGGCGCAGATGCAGCAGGTGGAATCGATCCTCCTCGAGAATGCCAAGGAGGAGGGCGCCATCCACCGCGTCATCGCCCGCGTTCCGGGCGGTTTCGGCGGCGGGCAGCAGGACATGCACACCGGCAACGCCATCGTGCTGATGAAGCTCTGGGATGAGCGCGACGTCACCACGAACGAGGTCGTCAACGACCTGCGTGGGCAGCTGGCGGCGGTTCCCGGCGTCGTCGCGCGCCCGATCGCCCGATCGGGCCTGACGCGCTCGCGCGGCGGACAGCAGTTCCAGGTCGTCCTCGGCGGGCCGGACTATGGCGAGCTGGCGCAGTGGCGCGATGCCTTGCTGAAGGAGATGGAGTCGAACCCGCAGATGTTCGGTGCCGATTCCGACTACAAGGAAACCCGGCCCCAGCTGCGCATCGACATCAACCGCGAGCGCGCCGCGGCCCTCGGCGTCTCGGTGCAGGACGTGGGTCGCACCCTGGAGACGATGATGGGCTCGCGTCGCGTGGGCACCTACGTGGACGGCGGCGAGGAATACGACGTCATCGTGCAGGCGCAGAGCGACGACCGCACCACGCCGCAGGACCTCGACGGCCTCTATGTACGTTCCTCGACGGGGCAGTTGATCCCGATGGCCTCGCTGGTGACCTTCCGCGAGCTCGCCGAGCCGGGCAGCCTCAACCGCTTCAACCGCTTGCGCGCCATCACCATCTCCGCCTCGCTCGCGCCGGGTTACACCCTCGGTGAAGCCACGGCGTGGGTGGAGGAGGCCGCCGAACGCGTGTTGCCGCCGAACGCCCAGTTGGGCTGGAAGGGCGAGGCGCGCGAGGCCCAGCAGAGCGGCGCGGCCATCCTCTTCGCCTTTGCGATGGCCTTGCTGATCGTCTATCTCGTGCTGGCGGCGCAGTTCGAGAGCTTCGCGCACCCGTTCGTCATCATGCTCACCGTGCCCCTGGCCGTGTTGGGCGCGCTGTTCGGGCTGTGGAGCATGCATCTCCTTTCCCTGGCGGGGCTCTGGGGCCCGGGGGCCAGCATCAACCTCTTCAGCCAGATCGGCCTGATCATGCTGGTCGGCCTCGCGGCCAAGAACGGCATCCTGATCGTCGAGTTCGCGAACCAGTTGCGCGACGAGGGTCGTAGCGTGCGCGAAGCCGTGATCGAAGCGTCGGCGGTGCGCCTGCGGCCGATTCTGATGACCTCGATCGCGACCGTGGCTGGCGCCCTGCCGTTGATGTTCGGCGGCGGTGCGGGCTCGGCCTCGCGGAACGCCATCGGCATCGTCATCGTGTTCGGCGTCTCGCTCTCGACCTTCCTCACGCTCTACGTCATTCCCGCGCTGTACCAGCGCGTGGCGCCCTACACCTCGGCGCCCGAGGCGCGCGGGCGCGAGCTCGATCGACTCGAGACGCTGCACGCCGATGGCGAGGCCAAGGCATGAACCGTCCGCCGCGCAACGACGACGAGATCCGCCTGTTCGGCCTGAACGCCGTCCGGGCCGCCTTCGCCGCGCGCCCCGGGGACCTGCGCAAGCTCTGGCTGATGGCCGATCGCATGGGCGAGTTGCGCGACCTGATGGCCTGGTGCGTGGCGAACCGCCGCGGGTACAACGTCGTCGATGCCGACGAGCTCGCGAAGGTCGCCGGCACGCAGCACCACGAGGGCGTGGTGATGGCGATGCGCCGCCCCGACGAACTCGGGCTCTCGGCCTTCCTGCGCGACCTTCCGGCCGGCCCTTGCCAGCTGCTGTGGCTGGACGGCGTCGGCAACCCGCACAACTTCGGCGCGATCCTGCGTTCGGCCGCGCACTTCGGCGTGGCCGCCGTGCTGCTCCCGAAGGAGTCGCCGCTGGCCCTGTCGGGTGCGGCAGTGCGCGTCGCCGAGGGCGGCGCCGAGGCGGTGCCGCTCGTGCGGCTCGGCCGCAGCGACAACGCCACCCAGCAACTGCAGGGCCTGGGCTTCCAGTTGCTGGCCACCGTGGTGCGAGGCGGTGACGACCTCTACGCCTTGCCGCTGCCGCCGCGCTGCGTGTGGGTGCTCGGTGCGGAAGGCGAGGGTCTCGACCTCGCCGTCGCGGCCGCCTGCACGCGCAAAGTGGGTATCCCTGGCAGCGGTCGGGTGGAAAGCCTGAACGTGGCCTCCGCGACGGCCGTGCTGCTGGCTGAATGGTGCCGCCAGCGGCGCTGAGGCTTGGGCATACTGCGGGCCGTTCGCCGTCCGTGGCCCTGGCCCCGCTTCCATGACCGCCCTGATCCGTTTCATCGTGCTGAGCCTGTGCCTCGCGTCGTCGCTGCACGCCGCCGAGCGCACCCGTTACGACATCGATTACCGCGTCGCTTTCGCGCCGGCACAGGGCGTGGCCGAGGTCGCGATGACGCATACGCCGGGCACGGGCCGTGCCACCCACCTCGAGGTGCGCTTCGATCCGGCGCGCTATTCGCAGGTGCGCGCTCAGGGCGGCACCTTGAGCCAAACCGGCGACCGCTGGACCTGGCTGCCCGATCCGCGCCGCGCGTCGACCCTGCGCTGGCGCTACAAGGTCGACCACCAGCGTCGCGGCGGGGGGTACGACGCCCGCCTGACCCGCGACTGGGCCATCGTCCGCGGCGACGATCTTGTTCCCTCGATGTCGGTGCGGACTACGGCGGGTTCCGATTCCTCGGCACGCCTGTTCTTCGACCTGCCCGCCGGCTGGACCAATGTCGACACGCCTTTCGTGCACACGCGCGATCGCAAGGGTTTCGTGGTGGTGAATGCGGAGCGCCGCTTCGACCGCCCGGTGGGCTGGATGATCGCCGGCTCGGTGGGCACGCGCCGCGAGTTCATCGACGGCATGGAAGTGAGCATCGCCGGCCCGGTGGGCGACCCGGTGCGCCGCAACGACGCGCTGGCCTTCCTCAACCTCGTGGCGCCGGAGATGCGCGCCGCCTTCGGTGATCTGCCCTCGAAGATCCTGATCGTCAGCGCCGGCGATCCGATGTGGCGCGGCGGTCTTTCGGGGCCGCGGTCGCTGTTCATGCACTCCGATCGGCCCCTGATCAGCGAGAACGGCACGTCGACGCTGGTGCACGAACTCGTCCATATGGTCACCCGCATCCGCGGTGCCGAGGGCGACGATTGGATTGCCGAGGGCAGCGCCGAGTTCTATTCGATCACCCTGCTCAATCGCGCCGGCCTGCTGAGCGATCAGCGCCGTGATCGGGCCTTCGAGTGGATGCAGAACCACGGGCGCAATGTCCGTACCCTCACCGGTGTGCGCAGTTGGGGGCCGCAGACGGCCCGTGCGGTGGGCCTGTTCCGCGAGCTGGACCGCGAGATCCGCCGCGCCACCAACGACGCCAAGTCCCTCGACGACGTGATGCACCAGCTCGTCGAGATCCGCGAAGTCTCGCGCGAGGACCTCGCCTCGGCGGCCGAGGACGTGATGGGCCGCCCGTCGCGCGTCCTCGACACCCCGCTGTTGCGCTGATGCGCCTGCCGGCGTTCCTCTCGCCCAAGACGGCGCGGCGGGCGTTGCCGCGTCACGTTGACCCAGCGACGCTTCGCGTCCCGGGCGAGGCGTGGTCGACGCGTGCCGAGTTCCTCGCCGTGCGCGACGGCGTGGGCCACGAGCGGTTGAAGGCCCAGTGGCAGATGGGTGTCCAATTGCCGAACGCGCTGGGCGACGAGGGCCTTTCGGGCTTGTGCCCGCTGTGCGCGGAGCGGGTGGTGTTCGGGCGCCCGGGCGATCCGGCGAGCTTCGATGTCCGCGAAGGCTTGGCGTGTGGGCGATGCAGCATCAATGCCCGCATGCGGCAGGCCCTGTCGCTCTTGCTGGACGGCCTGCCGCTCGCGACGGCGCGTGTCTACCTGACGGAGCAGGCCTCGCCGGGATTCGTGTGGCTGCAACAGCAGATGCCAGCGGCACGCGGCAGCGAGTACGGCCTCGACGAGCATCGCCGGGGGCGGCTGCAGCGCTGGTTCCAGCATCTCGGCGGGCAGGGCCTCCTCAACGAGGCCGACATCACGGCGTTGCGCGATCCCGACGCGTCGTTCGACGCCATCGGTTGCTTCGACGTGTTGGAACACGTGCCCGACTATCGCGCCGCATTGCGTGAGTTCGCGCGCGTGCTGGCCCCCGGTGGGCGATTGGTCCTCACCATTCCCTTCCTGGAAACGGAGCAGCAGACGCTCGTTCGAGCGCGGCTTCGTGGTGACGGGAGCATCGAGCATCTCGAGCCGGAAGAGATCCACGGCGATCCGGTGGCCGGCGGCGTGCTGTGCTACTACCACTTCGGCTGGGATCTGCTCGATGCGCTGCGCGGGGCGGGTTTCCGGCGGGCGGAATGGATCCGCAGCTTCGCGCCGGAGTATGGCCTCTACGGGCTGTGGGCCCTGAGGGCCGAGCGCTAGCCCTCCGGCTGCGCCCGACCCTGCCGGGACGTTCTCAGCGCGCCGGCGGGTCGCGGCGAGGATCGGCCGGCGGCGGGGTCGCCGGCTTCTGCGCTTCGCCGAAGTCCACCGTCGTCTCCGCCGCGAGGTAGGCGAAGGCTGCATAGGCCGCGACCTGCTGGTCGAGGGCCTTCGGGTCGATCTTGTCGAGGGTGTCGTTCGGCGTGTGGTGGTAGTCGAAGTAGTCCGTGCCGTCCTGCGCCAGTTGCCCCCACGGCACGCCGAGCATGACCAGCGGCCCGACATCGGGGCCAGGGCCGCCCACGCCGTATTCGGTGGCGATGCCCAGCGGTGCCAGCACGCGGCCGATGGCGTCGATCACCGGCGTCGCCTCGGGCGCAGTGCTCGAGCGCAGTGCGTAGATGCGTCCGGCGCCGAAGTCGCTTTCCGCGGCGATCTGGTACGACGGCCAATGTGCGCCCAGCTGCTTGGCATGCTCGCGCGCGCCCATCAAGCCGTTCTCCTCGCTGGCCCAGGCGATCACGCGTACCGTGCGGCGCGGCGCCTCCGGCAGCGCGGCGATGGCCGCGCCCGCGGCCATCGTGATGGCCACGCCGGCGCCGTCGTCGAGCGCGCCCGTGCCCTGGTCCCAGGAATCGAGGTGGCCGCCGATGGCGACGAATTCGTCGGGCTTTTCGCGGCCGGTGATGTCACCGATGACGTTCCAGCTCTGGCCGATGCCGGCCGTCACGGCCGCGAGGTCGAGACGCACGCGCACGGTTTCGCCGCGCGCGATCAGCCGGCTGATCTGGTCGGCGTCCGGGCTCGACAGCGCCGCGGCCGGGATCTTCGGGGCATCGTCGGCGTAGCGCATCTGCCCGGTGTGGGCGAAGCGGTTGCTGCTCGTGCCGATGGAGCGGATCAGCAGGGCGGAGGCGCCCTTGCGCGCGGCGATCGACGCGCCGCCGCTGCGCGCGCCCACCGCGGGGCCGTAACCCGAGCCGTCGCGGGCGCGGCCCATGCGGTAGGCGACGAAGGCGATCTTGCCGTCGAGGCTGCCGTCCGGCGCGGCCTGCAGCGCGGCGAGGTCGGGGAAAGCCACGATGTCGGCCTCGATCGGCGCGCCGTTCGTGCCCACCGAGCCGCCGAGGGTGGTGACTTCGAGCGGCTGGGCGTGCTCGCCGACGATGGCGGCCGACTCATGCCCGCGCAGCCAGTACGGGAAGCTCACCGGTTCGCGCCAGACCTTGTCGAAGCCCAGCGCCTTCATCTTGGCTTCCGCCCAAGCGACGCCCCGATGGTCGGCCTCGGTGCCCGCGAGGCGAGGACCGATCGTCGTGGTCAGCTCGTCGACGATGTCGAAGGCCGGGCTGCCGCGCAGCGCCGCGTCGCGCAGGGCTTCCGCCGTGCGCAGGTCGTCGGCCTCGAGGCCCGTGGTGGCGTGGGCGGCACTCGACACGCCGAGGGCGATGGCGACGACGGCGCGGCGCATCAGCGGGCCTTCAACGCGTCGCGGATCTCGGCCAGCAGCTTGGCTTCGGCGCTGGGCTCCGGCGGGGCTGCGGGCGCCGGTGGCTCGGCCTTGCGCAGGCGGTTGATGGCCTTGACCACCACGAAGATCGCGAAAGCGACGATGGTGAACTGCACGATCGCATTGAGGAACAGGCCGTACTCGATGCTCACCTTCGCGATTTCAACGCCATCTGCGCCGACCGACGTCGGCTTCAAGACCCATTCGAGCTTGGAGAAATCCACGCCGCCGATCAGCAGCCCGAGGGGCGGCATGATCACTTTGTCGACCAGCGCGGAAACGATCTTGCCGAACGCGGCGCCGATCACCACGCCGACGGCGAGGTCGATGACGTTGCCGCGCATCGCGAATTCCTTGAACTCCGACAGCATGCCCATGGGTGCTCCTCCGATCATGGAAAAAGAAACGGCTGCCGAAGCAGCCGTCGCAGACTAAACGCGTTTGCCGCCCTCAGGCCACTTCGCCGGACAGCTCGGCGACGCCTTCGAGCACCGCACGGTAGCGGTCGCCGCGCTGCAACGCGGCCACGCCGGCCGGCGTGCCCATGAAGACGAGGTCGCCGGCGCGCAGGCGGAACAGCGTCGACAGGTGCACGAGAATGTCGTCGACGCCGAAGATCATCTCGCCCAGCGTCGAGGCCTGGCGGCGTTCGCCGTTGATCTCGAGCCACAGTGCGGCCGCGGCGGACGGATGGCCAATGTCGTCGACATGGCGCAACGCCGAGAGCGGCGCCGAGGCGTCGAAGCCCTTCGACACGTCCCAGGGCAGGCGCTTGTCCTTGGCGATGGCTTGCAGGTCGCGGCGGGTGAGGTCGAGCCCCACGCCGTAGGCGCAGACCAGGGCCAGGCCCTCGCCCGGCGCCAGCGGGCCGTCGGCGTCGCGACCGAGAGCCACCACCATCTCGACCTCGTGATGCAGGTCGGTGGTGCCGGACGGGTAGGGCAGGCGCGGGTGCAGGTGCACCGCGTCCGCCGGCTTCATGAAAATGGTCGGGGTGCCGCGCTCGACCGGGGCGCCCATCTCCTTCGCGTGGTCGGCGAAGTTGCGACCCACGCAGTAGATGCGGTGGACGGGGAAGTCCTGGTCACGTCCGGCGAAAGGGACGCGCGGCACCGGCGGTGCCGGGAACAGGTCGGCCCTCATCGGGCCTGCGACACGGCGCGCGGCGTGACGACGCGGTACTCGGCGTCGAGCACCTCGGCCTGGCCCTTGGCCTGCCGGGCACGCATCAGGCGCTGGGCGGCGCGGAAGGCGAGCATCCCGAGGCCGACGAAGACGCCCCCGACCAAGAGGACGACGAGCAGGGCCACGCCCAAGAGGGCGAAGCCGATGCGGAGCAAGGGATTGCGGGGACGCGTAGGACGGAGGCGATGCAGTCGAGCGAAAATTCCGGGCATGTCCGAAATGCGACACTGGGCGGGGCGCCGAGTATGGAGGGAGGGATGGGGCAGCACGTAAGCGAAGCGTTAATCGAGCCGGCGGACGTGCCAGAAGGCGTCCTCGTGGCTTTGGCGCTCGAGATCGATGGGGAGTCGGTGTCGGCGCTGGCGCTGCGTCGCGGTCAGACGCTGCAGGTCTGGCACAACGCTTGCCCGCATGCTGGCCGTCGCCTCGACTACGCCCCGGGGAAGTTCCTGATGCATGACGGGCGGCTGGTCTGCGCCGCCCACGGGGCGCAGTTCTCGATGGACGACGGGGCCTGCGTGGACGGCCCGGGTCGCGGCGGCCGTCTCACCCCCCTCGAGGTCACTCCTTCGGCCAGCGGTTGGATGGTGCGTCCCGCGGCGCCATGAAGGCCTCCAGCCGGCCATGCTGGGCCAGCCAGATGAGCCCGCCGTAGAGCAGTGCACACGCACTGAGGAACACCAGCGCCGGAACCACGTGGCCCAACAGGGTGTCCATCGCCTCTTCCAGATCCACCGGGATCAGCCCGGCCAGCAACATCGCCACTACCCCGACGCTCGCGGCCAGCGAGATCGCCACGCCGGCCCAGCGGTAGCGCTGGCGGGTGGTTTCGCGCAGCAGCGAACGGCTGAGCAGGGCCAGGACGAGGAACGGGGCGAGGAGCGCGGCCTCCATCAGCATCAGCTTCAGGCCGTAGATGGCGACGTGCGTCGCTGCGGTCTGGCCGTCGATGAAATGGCGCAGGTCGTCCCCGGCGTTCATGAGAAGGAGCACGCTGGTCGCGACGGCGCCGCTGACCAGCAGCAGGAGCTCGGCGCGACGCAATCGATCGCTGAGCATGCGGACCATGGCGCCTCGCGGGGGTCGGGTGATTTCACGCCGGTTTCACGACCCTAGCACGGGACGGGCGGACGCGGTCACCTTTCCGTGAACAGGGGCATCAGCAGGTTCACCGACCCGACGGTGATCAGCAGGAAGGCCAGCATCAGGGGCAAGCCGGTGCGCAGGTAATCGCGGGCCGTGTATCCCGCGGGGCCGGCCACCATCGCCAGTACCGGGTTCGACGCCGAGAGGAAGTTGTTGGAGGCCGACAGCGCGGCGATCAGCGCGAAGGCCGCTGGATTCCCTCCCGCCGCCAACGCCAGGTTGATCGCCATCGGCACCATGATGACCGTCGCCCCGACGTTGCCGACCACCAAGCCGAACATCGCCGTCAGCAGGCCGAGCGCGAGCTCGAGCGCCCACACGGGCGTGCCTTCGCCGAGCCGCGCCAGCGTGTGCTGAGCCACCCAGCTCGCCGCGCCGGTCGAGTCCATCGCCCAGCCCAGCGGGATCAGGCAGGCCATCAGGAACACGGTCTTCCAGCTGATGGCCTGGTAGGCCTCGTCCATGTCGAGCACGCCGGTCACGAGCAGCGCGGCCGCCCCGGTCATCAACGCCAAGGGCACCGGCACCAGGGTGCTGAAAGCGAACAGCATCGTGGTGATGAAGATGCCCACCGCCCACCACAGCTTGTGCGGCCGCTGCTCGGCCTTGGGGTAGTCGGTGACGACGACGAAGTCGCGCGACTCCGCGGCCTGGGCGAGGTCGGTCCAGACGCTGTGGAAGACCAGCAGGTCGCCCGCGCGCAGCGGGATGCGGCGGATGTCCTCGCGCCACACCTGGTTGTCGCGGTTGATGGCCAGCAGGCTGATGCCCGCGCGCTTGCGCAGGCGCAGCTCGTCCGGGCGGCGTCCGACGAAGGTGGACGTTGGCGGGATCACTGCCTCGGAAATGCCGGCGCGCGCCGGATTGAACAGGTCGGCGAAATGCCGGAGACGGTGCGACACGCGCAGCAGGTTCTTCTGCGCATAGTCATGGATGGCCTGCTTGTCACCCATCACCCCGATCACGCTGCCCACCCAGAGGCGCTCGTCCGCGGGCGGCGCGAGGCGGGTTTCGTTGCCGGTCACGAGGGCGAGGAACAGCGGTGCGCCGCGCTGCTGTTCGGCGTCGCCGACCGACATGCCCACCAGCGGGCTGTCCGCGGTCAGCGTGAGCTCGAACAGCTCGCCGGCGATGCCGTAGGTCTGCGCGAAATAGCTGTCGGTGCGCGCTGGGGCCACGCCCTTCAGCGCATCGTCGGGCAACCAGCGCTTGGCGCCGAAGTGCCAGTAGGCCAGCGTCGCGGCGACCAGCAGCAGGCCGATGGGCAGCGGCGCGAACATCGGCAGCGGGTCGAGCGCCGCGACGCCCGGGGGCAGGTTGCGGTTGGCCGACGCGAGCAGGTCGTTGAGCAGGATCAGCGGCGAGTTGCCGACCATCGTCAGCGTGCCGCCCATGATCACCGCCGCGGCGATCGGCAGCAGCATCCGCGAGAGCGCGATGCCGGTGCGGCCGGCGAGGCGCGAGGCCACGGGCAGCATCAGAGCGGTGACGGCCGGGTTCTGCATGAAGGCCGAGAGCAGGGCGGCGAAGCCGGAGCCCAGCAGCAGCAGGCGGGATTCCGCGCCTTTCGACCAGCGCAGCAGGTTCACCGCCACGCGGTTGAGCACGCCCGTGCGGTCGAGGCCGGCGCCGAGCACCATCGTGGCCATCAGGCTGATGACGGCATTGCCCGCGAAGCCGTCGAACAGCCGGCTGGCCGGCACGATGCCGAACAGCCCGAGCGCGACCAGCACCACGAGGGCCGTGGCGTCGGCGCGGATGCGTTCCAGCATGAACATCGCCATGGTGAAACCGACCAAGCCCAGCACGACGACCATGTCGGTGCTCAGGGCGAGGGCGGTGTTCTCCATGCGTCGTCCGCCTTCAGCCGATGCGCTCGAAGAGCAGGTCCCAGACGCCGTGGCCGAGTTTCAGGCCACGGGTCTCGAAGTGCGTCTGCCGCCGCCATTGGGGGCGTTCGATCGTGCCGTCCGCCCCGCCCTGGTTCCGCAACGTGGGCTCCGCGCCGCAGACCTCGAGCATCTGCCGGGCGTAGTCCTCCCAGTCGGTGGCGAGGTGCAGCAGGCCGCTGGGCTTCAACTTGCGGGCCAGCAGCGCGACGAACTCCGGCTGCACGAGCCGGCGCTTGTGGTGGCGCTTCTTGTGCCAGGGATCCGGGAAGTAGATGCGCACCTCGTCGACGCTGGCGTCCGCCACTTCGTGGTGAAGCACTTCGACGGCGTCGTGGCAGTAGGCCTTGAGGTTGTCGACCCCGAGCTCCGCGGCACCCTGCAGCAGCCGGCCGACGCCGGGCGCGTGCACCTCGAGGCCGACGAGGTTCTTACCAGGTTCGTTCTGCGCGGCGAACAGCAGCTGTTCGCCGTTGCCGAAGCCGATCTCCAGCACCAGCGGCGCCGAGCGGCCGAACGCGGCGTTGAAATCACGGACCGTGCCGGTGTAGTCGAGCCCGAAGCGTGGCCACTGCTCGTCGAGCGCGCGTTCCTGGCCTTGGGTCAGCCGCCCCTGGCGCAGCACGAAGCTGCGCACCTGGCGCTGCCCCGGCACTTCGGTGAACGGCTTCTTGAGCGGCTTCGGCTCCACGGCGATCAGAAGAACAGGCCGTCGGTCGGCGAGGAGGCCGAGGCGTAGCGCTTGCGCGGGATGCGTCCGGCGAGGAAGGCCTCGCGGCCGGCTTCGACGGCCTTGCGCATCGCGGAGGCCATCAGCACCGGGTCCTTCGCGCCGGCGATCGCCGTGTTCATCAGCACGCCGTCGCAGCCCAGCTCCATCGCGACGGCGGCATCCGAGGCGGTGCCCACGCCGGCATCGACGAGGATCGGCACCTTGGCGTTGTCGACGATCTCCAGCAGCGACCACTTGTTCTGGATGCCCAGGCCCGAGCCGATCGGTGCGGCCAGCGGCATCACCGCCACGCAGCCGATCTCCTCGAGGCGCTTGGCCTGGATCGGGTCGTCGGTGCAATAGACCATCACGTCGAAGCCGTCGGCGACGAGGATCTCGGCGGCCTTCAGCGTCTCGGGCATGTGCGGGTAGAGCGTTTTCTGGTCGCCGAGCACCTCGAGCTTGACGAGCTTGTGGCCGTCGAGCAGCTCGCGGGCGAGCCGGCAGGTGCGCACGGCGTCGTCGGCCGTGTAGCAGCCGGCAGTGTTCGGCAGGATCGTGTAGCGGTCGGGCGGCAGCACGTCGAGCAGGTTCGGCTCGTTGGCGTTCTGCCCGATGTTCGTGCGGCGGATGGCCACGGTGACGATCTCCGCGCCGGCGGCTTCCGTCGCGCGGCGGGTCTCGTCGAGGTCCTTGAACTTGCCCGTGCCGGTGAGCAGGCGCGAGCGGTAGGTCGTGCCGGCGATGACCAACGGGTCGTCGCGGCGGGCGGCGTGCGGGGCGGGGGTCGTCATCGCGCCATTATGGCGCGTCAGCCGCCGCCGAGGGCGTGCACGATCTCGACGCGGTCGCCGTCGTTGAGCCGGTGTTCGGCGTGGCGGCCGCGGGGAACGATGGCGCTGTTGACCTCGACCGCGACGCGGCGGCCGGCGAGGCCGGCCTGCTCCAGCAGCGCCGCGAGCGTGAGGGCCGGATCGACCGTGCGGGATTCGCCGTTCAAATGGATCTGCATCGATGCGCCTGCATTGCAGTACGAGCACGGCGGTGCCCATAATCGGCACCGTCGCGGGTGTCGTCTAATGGTAAGACAACAGCTTCCCAAGCTGTGAACGTGGGTTCGATTCCCATCACCCGCTCCATTTCGCCCCCGAACCCGACCATGCCCGATCCTGCGACCTCCGTGGTGCTCGGCTGGCGCGAGTGGCTCGCCCTCCCCGATCTCGGCATCCGCGCGATCCGCGCGAAGGTGGACACCGGTGCGCGCAGTTCGGCGCTGCATGTCGATGCCCTCGAGACGAGCTTCCGCGGCGACATCGAATGGGTGCGCTTCCATCTCGGCAGCGACGGTGTGTTCGATTCGACCCTCGACGGCGAATGGGCGGAAGCGCCGGTGCTCGACCGCCGCATGGTCACCGACTCGGGCGGCCACCGCACGGAGCGCATCTTCATCCTGACCACGCTGCACCTCGCGGGCGAGGCGTGGCCGATCGAAATCAACCTGTCGCAGCGCCGGAACATGCTGTTCCCGATGCTGCTCGGCCGTACCGCGATGGCGGGACGCTTCCTCGTCGACCCGCAGCGCTCCTTCGTCCTGGGTGAACCCGATGCCGACCAAGATCGCCCTCCTGTCGCGTAACCCCGCCCTGTACTCCACGCAGCGACTGGTGGAAGCCGCCCGCGAGCGTGGCTGCACAGTGCGTGTGCTCGACCCGCTGCGCTGCGCGCTGCGGGTGGCGCCGGGCGCTTTCGAGGTGCGCTACAAAGGCGCGGTGCTGCCGAAGTTCGACGCCGTCATCCCGCGCATCGGCCACTCGGTGACCTTCCATGGCACCGCGGTGCTGCGCCAGTTCGAGCTCATGGGCGTGGCCACGCCCAGCAGTGCCGACGCCATCCTCCGGGCCCGTGACAAGCTCCGCTGCCACCAGACCCTCGCCGCCGTGGGCATCGACTTGCCGGTGACCGCGTTCGGCGACAGTCCCGACGACACGCCGGCCCTGCTCGACATGGTGGGCCCGGCGCCGCACGTGGTGAAACTCAACGAGGGCACGCAGGGCAGCGGCGTGGTGCTCGCGCAGAACGAATCCGCGTCGCGGAGCGTCATCGAGGCCTTTCGTGGCCTCTACGCGAGCTTCCTCGTGCAGGAGTTCATCGGCGAGGCGAAGGGCGCCGACCTGCGCTGCTTCGTGGTGGGCGACCGGGTGGTGGCGGCCATGCAGCGCCACGCCGCCCCGGGGGACTTCCGGGCCAACCTGCATCGCGGCGGCAAGGCCGCCCTGGTGCGACTGACCGAGGCGGAGGAAATCGTCGCCGTGAAGGCCGCCAAGCATCTCGGTTTGGGCGTGGCAGGTGTCGATCTGCTGCGATCACGCCGCGGACCGCTTCTACTGGAGGTGAATTCGTCACCCGGCTTGGAGGGGATCGAGGCCGCCTCCGGGGTCGATATCGGGGGGGCCATCCTGGATCATGTGCTGTCGCTGGTGCCGGTGAGATCGAACCGGCGGCGAGCAGTTCGAAAAACTTAACCCTTCATGGCCTGCGGATTAACGGACACTTAACCTTACCGGGCCTAGGCTTGTCCGTGACCGTCACTCCCGTCAGCGCGCAGGCGCTCGAGGCGGATTACGGTAATCGGGGCAGTAGCTTGTTTGGCCCGTGCCGGCACATGACCTGTGTCGGCCGGGCCTTTCTTTTTGCACGCAACTTGGGCCCTACTGTCGCCAAACTCAGCGCTTCTTCAGTCAATCGCTGATATTCCTCCGTAGCCCTCCGTCGTAGGACATTCCCGTGCGCGTACTCGTCATCGAAGACAACCGCGACATCGCCTCGAACCTCGGCGACTACCTCGAGGACCGCGGCCACACCGTCGACTTCGCCGCCGACGGCGTCACTGGCCTGCATCTCGCCGTGGTCAACGACTTCGATGCGCTGGTGCTCGACCTCAACCTGCCCGGCATGGACGGGCTCGAGCTCTGCCGTCGCCTCCGCCAGGACGCGCGCAAGCAGACGCCGGTGCTGATGCTCACCGCCCGCGATTCGCTCGACCACAAGCTCACCGGCTTCGATGCCGGCGCCGACGACTACCTCGTCAAGCCCTTCGCGTTGCAGGAAGTCGAAGCCCGCCTGCAGGTGCTCGCGCGCCGCGGCAAGGCCGCGCAGCCGCGCGTGCTGCACGTGGCCGACCTCGAGTTCAACCTCGACACGCTCGAGGTGCGCCGCCAGGGCAAGCTGCTGCAGCTCAACCCGACCGCGCTGAAGATCCTGCAGGCCCTGATGGAAGCCTCGCCGGCCGTGGTGCCGCGCCAAGACCTCGAGACCCGCGTCTGGGGCGAGGAGCTGCCGGATTCCGACTCCCTTCGCGTGCACATCCACGGGCTGCGCGCCGCCATCGACAAGCCCTTCGACAAGCCGCTGATCCAGACTCGCCACGGCATCGGCTACCGGATCGCCGACCCGGAAGCGGCGGCGGGCTGAGCCCTTGGCGATGCGCTACCGGCGCCGGCTGCGGAGCCGGTTGATCGTTTCCTTCGGCCTGCTGGGCTTCGCCCTCACGGCCACCTTCGCGCTTGCCACGCTTTACCTGCGCGAGCGCCTCGAGAACCAGCTGATCGGCGATTTCCTTACGCAGGAAGTCGCCGCCTTCGTGCAGTTCAAGCGCGACTACCCTCAGCCGGACGCGCAGTACCAGCTCTCGGACAACAAGATCGAGATCTACTACCGGCGCCCGGATGGCCCCAACACGCCGCCGGCGTGGCGCGACCTGCCCGACGGTGTGCACGACCTCGTCGAACCCACGGCTCGCGGCGGCATGCGCCACTACAAGCTGGCCGTGCAGCGCGACGGCGAGTTCGTCGCCTTCATGCGCTACAGCTACCAGCAGGAAGCGCTGAGCCAGCGCCAACTGGCCTACGCGCTGGTGGGCGCGGTGCTGGTGTTCTCCTTCCTTTCGCTGGTCCTCGGCCTGTGGTCGTCCCGCCGGGTGATGAAGCCGGTCTCCGAATTGGCGCGGCGCATCGGCGGCCTGCGCGACACTCGGGATCGCAAGCGCCTCGCGGAGCGCTTCGCCGACGACGAAGTGGGCCAGCTTGCCGCAGCCTTCGACGATTACGCGGATCGCCTCAGCCAGTCGAACCGGCGCGACCGCGAATTCAACGCCGACGTCAGCCACGAGCTGCGCACGCCGCTGGCGGTGATCCGCGGTGCGGCCGAGCTGCTGCTCGCCAAGCCGGATCTCGACGAGAAGACGCGGACTCGCCTGCAGCGCATCGACCGCGCGGCGCAGCAGTGCACCGACCTCACCGTGGCGCTGCTGATGCTCTCGCGCAACGAGCGCGGACGTGGCCACACCGACGTGCGCAAGCTGGCTGGCCAGTTGGCCGAGGCCAACCGCGCGCAGCTCGCCGGCAAGCCGGTCGAGATTCGCGTGGAGGGATTGGAAGACGTCTACGTCGATGCGCCGGAGGCCGTGTTGGCGGTGGCGCTCGGCAATCTCGTCGGCAACGCCTGCAAGTACACCCAGCAGGGCGAAGTGCGCATCGAGGTCTCGGCGTCGCAGGTTCGGGTGTTCGACACCGGCCCGGGGCTCTCCGCGGAAGATGCCGCCCGTCTGTTCGAGCGTGGTTATCGCGGCAGCAGTGCGGGGGGCACCAGCGGCGGCGGCATCGGCCTGTCGATCGTCAGCCGGCTGTGCGATCTGTATGGCTGGGACGTGGGCGTCGCGCCTCGGCCGGAAGGTGGCGCGGTGGCCACCCTGGTCTACGGCCAGAGCGAAGGCTGAGTCCGGCGCGCCCGTCAGGGGCGCGCCATGCCCCGGCGATCAGACGTACTCGAGCCAGCCGCGGGTGTCCTTCGTGCGGCCTTCGAACAGGCCGAAGAACAGCTCCTGGATGCGACGCGTCACCGGGCCCGGCTTGCCGGCGCCGACCTGGCGGCCGTCGACGCTGCGGATCGGGGTCACTTCGGCCGCCGTGCCGCACATGAACAGTTCGTCGCAGAGGTACAGGTATTCGCGCGGCAAGTCGCGCTCGACGACCTTGATGCCGACGTCCTGCGCCAGCGTGATCAGGGTGTTGCGGGTGATGCCGTTGAGCAGCGCCGCCGAGACCGGCGTGGTGTGCAGCTCGCCGTTCATGACCAGGAAAAGGTTTTCGCCGGCGCCCTCGCTGAGCAGGCCGGTGGAGGCCAGCGCGATGCCCTCGCCGAAGCCGAGGCGACGCGCTTCGCGGGCGACCAGCTGGCCCGACAGGTAGTTGCCGCCGGCCTTGGCGCCGGCCGGGATGGTGTTCGGGGCGAAGCGCTGCCACGAGGACACGCAGGCATCGATGCCGGCCTCGAGCACGTCGGCGCCGAGGTAGGGACCCATGTGCCACGCGGCGATCGCGAGGTCGGTGGGGGTGTCGGCCGAGAGGCCGAAGCCGCCGAGGCCACGGTAGGCGATGGGGCGCAGGTAGGCCTTCTCGAGCTGGTTGGCCTTGATGACGTCGCGGCAGGCCTGGGCCAGCGTCGGCACGTCGTAGGGCATGGCCATGTCGTAGATCTTGGCCGAGGCGTAGAGGCGCTTCAGGTGGTCGGTGAGGCGGAAGATGGCCTGCCCATTCGGCGTCGCGTAGCTGCGGATACCTTCGAACACCGAGGAGCCGTAGTGGAGGCCGTGCGCCATCACGTGGACGGTGGCTTCGGCCCAGGGCTTGATCACGCCGTTCTGCCAGATGAAGGGCGGGTACTGCTGGCTCATCGCGAAGACCTCGGGAAGTAGAGAGGGAGCGAGTCGCATCGGGGCGACTCGGAACCGCATTGTAGCGGGGGTGGCTCCGAGGCCCGGCTCAGTCGGCGAACCACCAGCAGCCCGCGGCGCGTACCAGCCGGAATTCCGCGGTTTCACCGGTGCCGAGGCCGTCGGGCGAATGCACGATGCGCAGCCGGTCGGGCGGTACCTCCGCCGCTTCGGCGGCGAGCTCGACGTCGTCGCTGCCTTCGGCGCTGTGGGCGGTGCTGGCCTCGATGAAACGCGAGGCCGCAATGGCTTCGAGGCGCGGCATCACCACCTTTGCCGCGGCGTCGGAGCGGCCTCGCCAGTCGTAGAGCGCGGCGAGCCGGTTGCCATCGGCGGCCGCCAGTGCCTCCTCGACGGCCACCACGAGCGCATCGGGCGTCCGAGCACAATCGCGAACCACCGGAGCGTCGGCGGGCAGGGCGTCGGGGTTGGGCGGAGCGGTGCGCGCCGGCCGGGCGTCGAGCGCCTCGCAGGCGCGATCGGTGTAGACGGGGTTGCCCTCGGCGTCGACGCAGCGGTTCAGTGCTCCGGAATCCGCCTGTGCCCACGCGGCCTCGGGGGCGAGGAGCAGCAGGCAGGCAGAGAGGGCGGCGCGCGAGAGGGGCATGGCCCGCGAACGCTAGCGCAGGCGCTCCAGCACGGCCAGCGTCGGCTTCGCGAGGTTCAGCGTGTAGAAGTGCAGCTCGGGCGCGCCGCCGGCCAGCAGGCGCCGGCAGAGGTCGGCCACCACGTCAGCCGCATAGCTGCGCAGGCCTTCGACGTCGTCGCCGAAAGCCGCCAGCCGCTTGCCCAGCCAGCGCGGGATCTCGGCGCCGCAGCCTTCCGAAAAGCGCTTGAGCTGCGTGTAGTTCGAGATCGGCATGATGCCGGGCAGGATCGGCTGGGTGATGCCGGCCGCGCGGGCCGCGTCGACGAAGCGGAAGTACGCGTCGGCGTTGTAGAAGTACTGGGTGATCGCGCTGTCGGCCCCGGCGGCCATCTTGCTGGCGAAATGCCTGAGGTCGGCGGTCGCGTCGTCGGCCTGCGGGTGCACTTCCGGGTAGGCGCCGACTTCGATGTGGAAGGCGTCACCAAACTCGGTGCGGATCAGTCGCACCAGGTCTTCGGCATAGCGCAGTTCGCCGAGTGATCCCATACCCGACGGCAGGTCGCCGCGCAGCGCGACGAGTCGTGTGCAGCCCATGGCCTGGTAACGACGAAGCAGTTCGATGATTTCGGCCCGCGTGCCACCGACGCACGACAAATGCGGCGCGGCGTCGAGGTTGTGGTGCTCGCGCAGGTGACGAATGGTTTCCGGCGTATAGCTGAGGGTGGAGCCGCCGGCCCCGAAGGTCACCGAGACGAAGCGAGGCGAGTACGCCTTGAGCTTCTCGACGGTGCGGTCGAGTTGTTGGCGCTGCTCGTCGGTCTTTGGCGGGAAGAATTCGAAAGAAACGGCCATCGGGCGGGCGGTCTTGGCGGTGTTCGGGGTTGTCGTGGAGTGTATCGCTTTGTCGCGATGAAAGGATGTCTGGAAATTCCTGTGTCGGTGCGCCGCCGGTGCGCGTCGTCTCGGGGACTCGCAGCGGCAAAGCCCGGATAATTCGCCGATGACTCCCCCCCGCATGACCACGATCACCGCACTCCGACGGGCGGCGACGCTGGCCTCGGCACGCCAGCGCGTGGCCGACCTTCGCGAGCGCTCCCTGCTGGGCGGCGTGTTCTACGTGTTCTCGTGGACGCTGATCGTCCTTCACAGCGAGGCGCTCACGCTGCGGCTGCCCTGGGTGCTCGCGGGAGGGCTTGGCCTCGCCCTGTTGGGCGCGCTGCGGTTCCTGCCGAACCCGGAGCTCCCGGATACGGAGGCCGCCGACCGCGTGCAGCATCGGCTTTGGGCGCTGCTATTGGGCATGGCCGGCCTCTGGGGCACGTTGTGCTGCTGGGCGTGGATCGATCCGGCTTTCGCGGCCTCGCGGATGATCACGGCGCTCGGCGTCGTGTCGCTCGCGACCGCCTATTCGCAGCTTTACGCGGTACGTCGCGCCCAGGCCTTCACTGGCGTCGCGCTGATGATGCTGCCAACGATGACGGCGATCGCGCTCGAAGGAGGGAACAACGGCCTGCTGCTGATGATGGGGGTGAACCTGCTCTTCCTCGTGGCCGTGATCATCCGTTCGAACCGAGAATACGAGGCCAAGCTCGACCTCGAGATCGAGCTGCGCACCGAGCGCGATCGTTATGTGCGCCTGAGCCGCGTCGATGCACTGAGCGGCCTCGCCAACCGCGGCCATTTCCAGACCGTGTTCGACGCCGCCACCGCCAGCCGCGAGGCCGGCGTGGTGCTGCTGGTGCTCGACGTCGACCGCTTCAAGCAGGTCAACGACCGTTTCGGCCACGTGGCGGGCGACCGCGTGATCATTGGCGTCGCCGAGGCGCTGCGCGGCGCCGTGGAAGCGGTTCGCGGCGTGCCGGCCCGTCTCGGCGGCGAGGAGTTCGGCGCGGTGCTGCGCGACGTCGACGCCGCACAGGGGCTTGCCGTGGCGGAGGACCTTCGCCGCCGCATCAATGCCCTGCGCTTCTCGCTGCCCGACGGCAGCGATTTCAACGTGACCGCCAGCATCGGCATCGGCGCCTTCGACCCGAAGAAGCATCGCGACGGCGACGCGCTGTACCGCGAGGTGGACGCTGCGCTGTACAAGGCCAAGGCCGGCGGTCGGAATCGCGTCGTCGCGATCCAGTAGGCGCGGCGGCGGGAAACGACGACGGCGCCCGAAGGCGCCGTCGCGTTGCGTCCGATGCGGGCCGGTGGAACCGGCGCGTGATCAGTAGCGGTAGTGCTCGGGCTTGTACGGGCCGTCGACCGAGACGCCGAGGTAGTCGGCCTGGGCCTGCGTCAGCGTGGTCAGCTTCACGCCGATCTTCTCGAGGTGCAGGCGCGCCACTTCCTCGTCCAGCTTCTTCGGCAGGATGTAGACCTTCTTCTCGTACGTGTCCTTGTTGGCCCACAGGTCGATCTGCGCGAGGGTCTGGTTCGAGAACGAGTTCGACATGACGAAGCTCGGGTGGCCGGTGGCGCAGCCGAGGTTCACCAGGCGGCCTTCGGCCAGCATGAAGATCGCGTTGCCATTGGCGAAGGTGTACTTGTCGACCTGCGGCTTGATGTTGAGGCGGACCGCGCCCGAGCTGTTCAGGCGGTCGATCTGGATCTCGTTGTCGAAGTGGCCGATGTTGCAGACGATGGCCTGGTCCTTCATCTGCTGCATGTGCTCGAGCGTGATGACGTCCTTGTTACCGGTCGTCGTCACGTAGATGTCGCCGCGGCCGAGGGTGGCCTCGACGGTGTTGACCTCGAAGCCTTCCATCGCCGCCTGCAGGGCGTTGATCGGGTCGATCTCGGTGACGACCACGCGGCAGCCATAGGCGCGCAGCGAGTGGGCCGAGCCCTTGCCGACGTCGCCGTAGCCGCAGACGACCGCGACCTTGCCGGCGAGCATCACGTCCATCGCGCGCTTCAGGCCGTCGGCCAGCGACTCGCGGCAGCCGTAGAGGTTGTCGAACTTCGACTTGGTGACCGAGTCGTTGACGTTGATGGCCGGGACCAGCAGCTTGCCGGCCTCGAGCATCTGGTACAGGCGGTGCACGCCGGTGGTGGTCTCTTCCGAGACGCCCTTCCAGTCCTTGACCACGGTCGTCCAGAAGCCCGGACGCTCCTTGGCGACGCGCTTCAGCAGGTCTTTGATCACCTGCTCCTCGTGCGAGCCCGAGGCCGAGTTCACCCACGTGGTGTCGCCCTTCTCGAGCTCGTAGCCCTTGTGGATCAGCAGGGTGACGTCGCCGCCGTCATCGACGACCAGTTCCGGGCCCTTGCCGCCCGGGAAGGTGATGGCGTCCAGCGTGCAGTCCCAGTACTCCTCCAGCGTCTCGCCCTTCCACGCGAAGACGGGCGTGCCCGACTTGGCGATGGCGGCAGCGGCGTGGTCCTGGGTCGAGAAGATGTTGCACGAGGCCCAGCGCACGTCGGCACCGAGGTCCTTCAGCGTCTCGATCAGCACGGCGGTCTGGATCGTCATGTGCAGCGAGCCGGTGACGCGCACGCCCTTCAGCGGCTTGCTCGGCGCGTACTTTTGGCGGATCGACATCAGGCCGGGCATTTCCTGCTCGGCGATGTCGATTTCCTTGCGGCCCCAATCGGCCAGCGAGATGTCGGCGACCTTGTAGTCGACGGGGAGGTTCACGACAGCATTCATTCTGGATCTCCGGGATTTGCGTCCGCGCGGTGCGCGGGGCGGTGGTGGCAAATCGGGCGCGGTTTTCGTTAGGCCTGTTCCGGTCGGGAACATCCGCCAAGCCTGAGCCGGGCCTTGCGCCTGGCATGCAGCGCCCCTTGGCGGGAGCGGGCGCAGTTTACCGCCACTCGGCGACGGTCGCATGAAGCCCCGCCTGCCGGGGTGTGCGGCCCGCTACACTTCCCGCATGCGGATCGGCATTGATTTCGGCACCAGCTATTCCGCGGCGGCGGCCTGCATCGGCGGCGAGCTCCGGTCCGTGCGCTTCGGCGAGGCGCCGCAGTTCCGCACGGCGGTCTACTTCCCCGAGCAGATGCCCGATGGCGACACCGTCCGGCGCCATCGCGACGGCTCGGTCGCCACGGCCAGCCAAGTGGCTGAAGCGCTGTTCGGCGACGAGGCGATCGAGGCCTACTTGCTGGAGGGCGACGGCCATCTGGTGGAATCGCCGAAGTCCATGCTCGGCTACCAGTTGCACCCACGCGCCAAGGACACCATCGCCGCCATTTGCGCGCGCATCCTCGGCCACGTCCGCGAACAGGCCAGCGCGCAGTTCGGCTTCGAGGTGCGCGAGGCGGTGCTGGGCCGGCCGGTGCATTTCCGCAGCTCCATGGGCGAGGCCGGCGAAGTGCAGGCTCTTGCCCTGCTGCGGGAAGCGGCGGCGGTGGCCGGCTTCGAGGCCGTTGCGTTTCTGGAAGAACCTGTGGCTGCCGCGCTCCAGCACCATGCGTCGAGCAAGAAGCGACACACGGCCCTGGTTTTCGATATCGGCGGTGGCACCACCGACATCGCTTGGGGCGAACTGGGCGGAACGGAAGCGCCCCGCATTCTGGGCAGCTGGGGCGTGGGCTTGGGCGGCACGGATTTCGACTTGGCCCTGAGCTTGGATCGCGCCATGCCGCTGTTCGGCCGGGGCTTGAGCCGCGTGCCCAACCATCATTTTGTCGAAGCCGCGATGGTGCAGGACCTGCCGCGACAGCGCAGCTTCCGCAAGCACGATTACGACGAAGCGCCCGAGCCCTTCCGCTCGCGATTGATGGCCCTGCAGGCCGAGGGCGCACCCACGCGCCTGCATCGCGACATCGAGGGCTTGAAGGTGCGGCTGAGTGACGCCGGCGCAGCTGGCTTCGCCCTAGATTGGATCGAGGCGGGCTTGGGCGTGGAGGCCACGCGCGAGCAGTTGGCCGAAGCCGCCGAAGCACCGCTACGCCGCATGCACACGTTGTTGGCGCAGATCCGCGACGAACGCGGCGTACCCGATGCCGTCGTGCTGACTGGCGGCATGTCGCGTTCGCCGTTGCTGCGCGCGTTGGCGAGCGAGGTGTTCGCCGGCGTGCCGCAGGTGGCGGGTGAAGCGTCGTTGGGGGTCGTTTCGGGCTTGGCGCGGGCGGCGGCCGAATAGCCGACGGCCCGCTTTCGCGGGCCGTCGGGTGCTGCGGGGCAGGGCGGCGTTCGCCGCGCCGGCCTTACTTCTTCTTCGACTTCGCCTTGCCGGCCTTGTTGAGGCCCGCCGCGTCCTTCAGCGCTTCCGCGCGGTCGGTCTTCTCCCACGAGAAGGCGGTGGCGGTCTTCTTCTTGCCATCGGCGCCCGTGTAGGTCACTTCCTTCGGCTTGCGGCCGAAGTGGCCGTAGCTGGCGGTGGCCTGGTAGATCGGGTGCTCGAGGTCCAGCATCTTGGTGATGCCGTACGGGCGCAGGTCGAAGTTCGAACGGATCAGCTTCTCGATGACGGCGTCATCGACCACGCCGGTGCCGAAGGTGGTCACCGAGATCGAGGTCGGCTCGGCCACGCCGATGGCGTAGCTGACCTGCACCTCGCACTTGCGGGCGAGGCCAGCAGCCACGATGTTCTTGGCGACGTAGCGCGCGGCGTAGGCGGCCGAGCGGTCGACCTTCGACGGGTCCTTGCCCGAGAACGCACCACCACCGTGGCGGGCCATGCCGCCGTAGCTGTCCACGATGATCTTGCGGCCGGTCAGGCCGCAGTCGCCCACCGGGCCGCCGATGACGAACTTGCCGGTCGGGTTGATGTGCATCTTCGACTTCGGCAGCTTGGCCAGCCACTCCTTCGGGAGCACCGGCTTGAAGATGTGCTCGATCACGCCTTCGATGATGTCCTTCTGCTTCACGCCCTCGTCGTGCTGCGTCGACAGCACCACGGCGTCGAGGCCGAGGATGGTGTTGCCGTCGTAGCGCAGGGTGACCTGCGACTTCGCGTCCGGGCGCAGCCACTTCAGCTTGCCGCTCTTGCGGACCTTGGCCTGCTGCTCGACCAGGCGGTGCGAGTAGTAGATCGGCGCCGGCATGAACTCCGGGGCTTCGTCGCAGGCGTAGCCGAACATCAGGCCCTGGTCGCCCGCGCCCTGTTCTTCCGGCTTCTTGCGGTCGACGCCCTGGTTGATGTCCGGCGACTGCTTGCCGAGCATGTTGATGATCGCGCAGGTGTGGCCGTCGAAGCCGACTTCGGAATTGTTGTAGCCGATGCCGTTGATGACGTTGCGCGCGAGCGCCTCGATGTCGACCCACGCCGAGGTGGTGACTTCGCCGGCGACGATGGCCGCACCGGTCTTCACCATCGTTTCGCAAGCGACGCGGGCGCGCGGGTCCTGCGCGATGATCGCGTCGAGCACGGCATCGGAGATCTGGTCGGCGATCTTGTCCGGATGGCCTTCCGACACCGACTCCGAGGTGAAGAGGTAGCTGCTCATTTCGTCTTATATCCCTTGATTCGGATGGAAAGATGGGCGGCGGATGATACACCCCCTCCGTCCCCGGTGCATCTTGGTCCCGGACGCGTTGCCGATGGTTAAGCGGGTGCGAGCCGGATCGATCGGCGTCACGCGGATGCAACCGCAACGCCACGCGGACGTCGCAGGCCCTCGCCAGCATGCGCGAAACCACCGTGGAGCCCGCCCGGGTGATCCAACTCGAACAGCGCCTTGCCGACCGATACCCCCATTGGTTCGAGGGGCCGAAAGCCGTCCTTGCCCAAGGCCTCGCGCGATCGATCGCGAAGCTCGGAAAGCTGGACGAGATCAACGCCTGGTTGGGCACGAACAGCCATCGCACCGGCTTCGATTTCGTCGAGGGCGTGCTCGACCATCTCGGTACGCGCTACACCGTCGACCAGGTCGAGCGCGGTCGCATCCCGCAGACGGGCCGGGTGATCATCGTCGCCAACCACCCGCTGGGGGCGCTGGATTCGCTGGCCCTGCTGCATCTGGTTGGCACGGTCCGCCGCGACGTGCGCATCCTCGCCAACGACCTGCTGATGGAATTCGAAGGCCTCCGCGAGCTGCTGCTGCCGCTGCGCATCCTCGGCGGCAAGCCGAGCGCGGAGAGCCTGAAGGCGGTCACGGCCGCGCTCGAGGCGGAGCAGGCGGTCATCGTTTTTCCGGCCGGCGAAGTGGCGCGCTTCGGTTGGCGCGGCGTGCAGGACGGCCGCTGGCGGGCGGGCTTCGTGAAGTTCGCGCGCGAGAGCGGCGCGCCGGTGCTTCCGGTGCGCATCAAGGCGAAGAATTCCGCGCTGTTCTACGGCCTCTCCAGCTTCTACAAGCCGGTGGGGACGGCCCTCCTGCCGCGTGAGATCTTCAAGGCCCGTGGCTTGCGCATCGACCTGCGCATCGGCCTTCCGCGGCGCATCGAAGCGGAATCGGGCACGGGCGCGGCGCTCGACACCGCCAAGGCCTTGGCTTCGATCCGACAGGCCCTGCAAGCCATCGGCACGCGCAGGGAGACGGCCCCGCCCGACCCGATGCCCCTCGCCCATGCCGTGGATCGCGGGGCGCTCCGGGCCGAGGTGCTCGCCCTGCGCGAGCTCGGTCGCACGCCGGATGGCAAGCAGATCCGCGTCGGGCGGCTTCGCGCCGACAGCCTGCTGCTGCGCGAATTGGGCCGCCTGCGCGAACAGAGCTTCCGCGCGGTCGGCGAGGGCACGGGCCGCGCCGTCGATGTTGATGCCTACGACACGTGGTACGAGCACATCGTGCTGTGGGACGCCGAGGCGCTGCAGATCGCCGGCGCCTACCGCGTCTGCCGCGGTGCGGACGTTCTCGCCACGCGCGGCTTGAACGGCCTGTACACCGCCAGCCTGTTCGACTTCGGGCCGGAGGCGCAGGCGCATGTCGCCGAAGGCATGGAGCTCGGCCGCAGCTTCGTGGCGCCGGCCTACTGGGGCTCGCGCAGCCTGGACTACCTGTGGATCGGCATCGGCGCCTACCTGCGCGCGCACCCGGACGTGCGCTACCTGTTCGGCCCGGTGTCGATCAGCGCCGAGCTGCCGATCACGGCGCGCGAGCAGCTGGTGGCCTACTACGGCCAGCATTACGGCGCGGACGGTGCATTGGAGGCGGCGCCGCGCGCTCCGGCACGCGCGAGACGACCCTTCCAGTTCCTCGCGGACGCCCCCTGCTACCGCGGGTTGGACGCCGAACAGAGCTTCCGGGTGCTGCGGGCCAACCTCGACGCCCTCGGGGCCAAGGTGCCGGTGCTCTACAAGCAGTACACCGAGCTGTGCGAGCCGGGTGGCGCGCGCTTCCTCGCCTTCGGGGTCGATCCGGATTTCGCCAACTGCGTGGACGGCCTGATCGAGGTCGACCTGCAGCGCATCAAGCCGAAGAAGTTCCAGCGCTACATCGCCGGGGAGATCGCGGCATGACGCGCCGTCGCGCCGCCTTCGTCTCCGACGTGCACCTCGGCTCGAAGCACTGCCACGCCGAGGAGCTGGCGGCCTTCCTGGGCACGCTGGACGTCGAGCGCCTCTACCTCGTCGGCGACATCGTCGACCTGTGGTGGATGTCGGCCAAGCGCGCGGCTTGGGGCCACGGTCAGAACCACGTGGTCGAAGCCCTGCATCGGCTTCGCGCCGCCGGCACCGAGCTCATCTACGTGCCCGGCAACCACGACCGGCCGATCCGCCGTTTCTGCGGCCTGATGCTGCCGCGCATGAGCGTGCGCCGCCGCGTGATCCACACGACCGCCGACGGCCGTCGCCTGCTGGTGGTGCATGGCGACGACTACGACAGCGCCACGCAGTTCGGCGGGTTCCAGGAGGAACTCGGCGACTGGCTGTACGAGCGCATCCTCACCGGCAACCGCATCGCCAACGCGCTGCGTCGCCGCTTCGGATTGCGGTATTGGTCGCTGGCGGACTTCCTGAAGCGCCAGAGTGGTGCCGCCGAGCGCTACATCGCGCGGTTCATCGAGGCAGGGCTCGATGACGTTCGCCGTCGCGGCCTCGACGGCATCGTTTGCGGCCACATCCATCGCCCGGCGCTGTTCGAGCGCGATGGCCTCGTGTACGCCAACGACGGCGACTGGGTGGAAAGCCTGACGGCGCTGGTGGAAGACCGCGACGGCACGCTGCGCCTGCTCGACCACCGTGGCGAGACGCTGAAGCGCCTCGGTCCCAAGGTCTGCTGGATCGACGAACGCCGCGAGGTGCCCGCCCTCGCGGCGGCCCCCGAACCGATTCCGGAAGCGGCCTGAGCGGGGCTTGGCGCGACGTCGCCTGAACGCCGTGCCGCCGGGCTCACCCGGCGCGCACGGGGGCTTCGTACGCTGTGCGCATGGATTCGATCTCCCAAGCTGTCCTCGGGGCCGCCGTCGCCGCGGCCTGCGTGCCCGCCCGCCACCGTCGCAAAGCGCTGCTTGTCGGCGCGGCGCTCGGCACCTTGCCCGACCTCGACGTGCTGATCGACTACGGTGATGCGGTCAGCAACATGACCTTCCATCGCGGCTTCAGCCACTCGCTGTTCGTGCTGCCGATCGTCGCGCTGCTGCTCTGGGCCGCATTGCGGCGCGTCTGGGCGCCCGTGCGTGACGCCCCGGCGCGCTGGTGGTGGGCGATTGTCCTGCCCTTGGTGACGCACCCGCTGCTCGATGCATTCACCGTCTACGGCACGCAGCTGTTCTGGCCGCTCGCCACGCCCCCGGTGATGGGCGGCAGCCTGTTCATCATCGATCCGCTCTACACGCTGCCGCTGCTCGTGGCCGTCCTCGTGGCCGCCTTCGCCGGTGAAGCCCGCCGTGGCGGCACAGCCGTGGCGGTCGGCCTCGCGCTGAGTACGGGCTACGCGGGCTGGAGCCTCGTCGCCCAGCAGCGCGTCGATGCGATCGCCGCCGACAGCCTGCGCGACACGCCGCACGCCGATGCGCCGCGCCTGGTCGTCGCCATGCCGTTCACCACGCTGGCCTGGCGCATCGTGGTGCTCACGCCCGAGGGCTACCTCGAAGGCGAGCGCTCGGTGGTGGCCGACGACGGCCCCATCGCCTTCATCGAGCACCGTTTCGACCGCCGCCTGCTGGACGAAGCCGGCGGGCTGTGGGTGGTGCAGCGCCTGCTGTGGTTCAGCCATGGCTTCCAGCGCGCCGACGTCGTCGATGGCGAACTGCGCCTCGCCGACCTGCGGATGGGCCAGCACCCCACCTTCTTCTTCACCCACGTGGTCGGGCGTCGCGAGGAAGGGGCGTGGGTGCCCGCGGACGGCCGCCAGATCGAACAGCCGCGCGTGCGCGAGGGCCAATTGGCCGGGCTGTGGCGCCGCGTGTGGTTTGGCGAGCCGATTCCCGGCACGCCCTTTGCCGAGCGCGCGTCTGAGCGTGCTCAGGCCGCGGAGGCGAAGTCCGGCGCGACGCCGGCGATCAACGCATCGAAGTAGTCGCGCGTCAGGGCGATTTGCCGCTCGCCGGTCTCAGCGGCGTTGACGACCGTGCGGAACGCGGCCTGCTCGGGGTGGTCCTTGGCGTACCAGCCGAGGTGCTTGCGGGCGATGCGCACGCCCTGCGGTTCGCCGTAGAAGGCGTGCAGGTGCTCGAGGTGGCCGATCAGCACGTCGCGCACCTCGGCCAACGTGACCGGCGGCAGTTCACTGCCGGTGGCGAGGTAATGCGCGATCTCGCGGAAGATCCACGGCCGGCCCTGCGCGGCGCGGCCGACCATCACCGCATCGGCGCCGGTGGCCTCAAGCACCGCTTTCGCCTTGCGCGGGGAGGTGACGTCGCCGTTGGCGATCACCGGAATGCGCACGGCGGACTTCACCGCGGCGATGGTGGCGTACTCGGCCTCGCCCTCGTAGAAATCATTGCGCGTGCGGCCATGGATGGTCAGCGCGGCGATGCCGCTGGCCTCGGCGATGCGCGCGACGGTGAGCGCGTTGCGCGTCTCGCGGCACCAGCCAGTGCGGATCTTCAGCGTCACCGGCACGTCCACCGCGCCGACTACGGCTTCGAGGATGCGGGCCACCAGGGCTTCGTCGCGCAGCAGGGCCGAGCCCGCCGCGACGTTGCAGACCTTCTTCGCCGGGCAGCCCATGTTGATGTCGATGAGTTCGGCGCCGTGCGCGGCGTTGTAGCGCGCCGCCTCGGCGAGCTGCGCCGGCTCGGTGCCCGCGATCTGCACCGAGACGGGCTCGGGCTCGCCGACGTGGTCCATGCGTCGCAGCGACTTCGGCGTGTTCCAGAAGCGCGGGTCGCTGGTGGTCATCTCCGAGACGCACAGGCCCGCGCCCAGGCGCTTGCACAGCATCCGGAAGGGCTTGTCGGTGACGCCGGCCATGGGGGCCAGCACCACCGGCGGGTCGATGCGGTAGGGGCCGATCTGCATAGGGCGCATTCTCGCAGGCCGCCGTGCCCCCTGCCCGAACCGACGATGAGCCGGGTTACTCCGACGCCGGGGCGGGCTCCGCCTCCGGTGATTCCTCCGAGGCGGCGGTGGTTTCGGCGGGTTCGCCGGCAGCGTCGGTCGCCGCGGCTTCGGTGGGCGCCGCGCCCTCCGTGCCGGCCTCTTCGGCCGGCGCCTCGTTGCGGCCCAGCGCCGCGTCTTCCGTCGCCTTGTTCATCACGATGATGCTGATGCGGCGGTTGATCGGGTTGGTGGGGTTTTCCTTGTCGAACAGCACCGAATCGGAGACGCCCACCACGCGGGCCATCTTCTCCATCGACACGCCGCCGCTCACCAGCGCGCGCCGCGCCGCGTTGGCGCGATCCGCCGAAAGCTCCCAATTGGTGTAGCCGGCGTCGCCGCCGCCGAAGGGCGTGGTGTCGGTATGGCCGGTGATGCTCAAGCGGTTCGGCACACCCTGCAGGTAGGGTGCCAACTCGTTGAGGATGTTGATGGTGTAGCTCTGCAGGCGGTAGCTGCCCGAATCGAACATCGGCCGGTTCTGCTGGTCGACGATCTGGATGCGCAGGCCCTCGGGCGTGATGTCCAGCAGCAGTTGCTCCTTGAACGCCGCCAGCGAGGCGCTCTGGTCGATCGCCTCCTCGAGTTGTTCCTTGAGGTCTTCGAGGCGCGCCTTCTCGATTTCCCTGGCCTCGGCTTCGATCTGCTCGTCGGTCATCGGGGCCGCGCCGCCCTCGGCGGGGTCTTCGGTCTCGCCGTCGCCGGGGTCGCCATCGGGGGGCTTGATGGCGTCGAAGACCTGCACCGGCGCATCACCGGCGCCGCCGGGCCCCATCGAACCGGGCACCGTGGCGACCGATACGCCTTCGAGGATCGACGGGTTCTTGAAGTATTCGGCCATGCCGCCGAGCTGCTCTTGGGGCATCGTCGCCGAGAGCCACATCACCATGAAGAAGGCCATCATCGCGGTGACGAAGTCGGCGTACGCCACCTTCCACGCGCCGCCGTGATGGCCGCCCGCGTTGATCTTCTTCTTGACGATGATGATCGGCTGTTCTTCTTTGCCGGCCATGGTCGTGCCTCCGCCGGAGCGCGCTTACTTCGCGCCCTTGAGTTCGGTTTCGAGGTCCGCGAAGCTCGGGCGGATGTCGGAGAACAGCTGCTTGCGCGCGAACTCGATCGCCACCGGCGGCGGGTAGCCGCGGACCGAGGCGAGCAGGGCGATCTTCACCAGTTCGAAGGGCTTGCCGTCTTCTTCCGCGCGGGCGCCCATCGCCGCGGCCACCGGGCCGACGAAGCCGTAACCCAGCAGGATGCCGAGGAAGGTGCCGACCAGCGCCGCAGCCACCTTCTGGCCGATGACCTCCGGCGGCGCGTTGCCGACGTACTCCATCACCTTCACGATGCCGAGCACCGCGGCCACGATGCCGAAGGCCGGCAGGCCGTCGGCCATGGTCTGGATGGCATGCGAGGGCGTGTGGGCTTCCTTGTGGTGCGTGTCGAGCTCGGCTTCCAGCACGGCTTCGAGCTCGTGCGGGTTCATGTTGCCGCCGATCATCAGGCGCAGGCAGTCGGTGATGAAGTCGAGCAGGTGGTGGTCGGCCAGCACCTTCGGGTACTTCTGGAAGATCGCGCTCGCCTCGGGGTTCTCGACGTGCGATTCGACGGCCATCAGGCCTTCCTTGCGGATCTTCATCAGCAGCTCGTAGAGCAGCTTGAGCAGCTCGATGTAGTCGGCCTTGCCGAACTTCGGGCCCTTCAGCAGGCCCAGCGCGCCGCCGATGCTGGCCTTGATCGTCTTGATCGAATTGCCTGCGACGAAGGCACCCGCCGCGCCGCCACCGATGATCAGCATCTCGATCGCCGCGGCCTTGACGATGACCATGATGTTGCCGCCAGCGACGATGAAGCCGCCGAAGACCGTGGCGAGGATGATCACGTAACCGATCAGGACGAACACGGGTTCCCTCCAGGGTCGTAGGCCTCAGCGAGCGGCCATGCTAGCCGAAGCCCGAGGCCCCCGTCGCTTCGACCTTGGTGAAACGTGAGCTCGCTCCGCCTGCCGCTCCCCGGGGCAGGCGTCAAGGACCGAAACGGGCAAGCACCTCGGCGCGGGTGGGCATCGCGCTGGCGGCCCCGGCACGCTCGGTGGAGAGCCCCGCGAAGTGGATGGCGAAAGTCAACAGGGTCGATGGTGCGGCGTCGGGGTGTTCGGCCCACGCGGCCGCCAGAGCGCCGTTGAAGGCATCCCCGGCACCGGTCGTGTCGATGGCCCTGACGGCGGCGGCGGGCGCACGCACCAACCCCGTGCGGGCCGCCCCGCTTTTCGATCCCGGCGCAAGCAAGGCGCCCGCGTCGCCCAGGGTCACCAGCACGTCGCGCACGGGGAGGTGGGCGCAGAGCGCGGCCAGCGCTTCATCCGACTGTCCGCGCAGCATCGTTGGAGCGATGCCCGCCTGACCGAAGCGCGCGAGCAGCTCGGCCATTTCCGTCTCGTTGGGCGTCAGCAGGTCGATGTCGGCCAGCGCCGCCGCGTCGAGATCGGCATGCATCGGTGCCGGATTGAGGATCGTGCGGGCACCGGCGGCCCGGCCCAGCCGCATCGCTGCGCGCACCGCCTCGAGCGGCGATTCCAAGGGCGCCAGCACCACGGCGGCGTTGCTGAAGGCCTCGGCCTGCGCCTCGACATGCGCGACGGTCAGGCGCGCGTTCGCGCCGAGCGCGACGACGATGCTGTTGCGGCCCTGCGCATCGACGAGGATGCCGGCGGTGCCGGTCGCGGCGTCCGGCACGGTCTCGAAGCGGGCGTCGATGCCTTCGGCCCGCGCCAGCGCGCGAGCGCCTTCGGCCAGCGTGTCAGCGCCGAGCGCGCCGATGAAGGTCGTGGCGGCCCCGGCGCGTGCCGCGGCCACGGCCTGGTTGAAGCCCTTGCCGCCCGGGCCCGAGCGGAAGGCGAGGCCCGCGCGGGTCTCGCCCGGCGCCGGCAGCGCGTCGACCTCCCAGACGAGGTCCTGGTTGTAGCTGCCGACGACGAGGACGCGGCCGGCCATTTTGGGCCTCAATGCCAGTTGAGCATCACGCCGGCGATGGTCGCCGTCATCAGCGTGGCGATCGAGCCGCCGAGCACGGCGCGCAGGCCGAAGCGGGCGAGGTCGGCGCGACGTTCCGGAGCCAGCGAGCCAATGCCACCGATCTGGATGGCGATCGAGGCGAAGTTGGCGAAGCCGCACAGCGCGTAGGTGAGGATGATGCGGCTCTCCTCGCTGATGGCGCCGATGCCCGTGCCGACCGGCAGCTGCGAGAGCTGCAGGTAGGCGATGAACTCGTTCAGCACGATCTTCTGGCCGATCAGGCCGCCGGCGATGGCGGCGTCGTCCCACGGAATGCCGATCACCCAGGCGATCGGGGCGAGGACGGTGCCGAGGATCGTGCCGAGGTTCACCTGCACGCAGCCGTTGCCGGCCACGGCGGCGAAGGCGGCGTCGCTGACACAGCGCGGGTCGTTGCCGCTGTTCAGCCACGCGGTGAGGCCGACGGCGTTCGAGGCGCCACCGATCATCGCGTTGATCAGGGCGATCAGGGCGACGAAGGCGAGCAGCATGGCGGCGATGTTGATGGCCAGCTTCACGCCGTCGGCCGCACCCGCCGCGGCGGCGTCGATGACGTTGGCCGAGGTCTTCTCCACTTCCACCTTGACGCTGCCGCGGGTCAGCGGCTCCTGCGTCTCGGGGATCAGGATCTTCGCCACCAGGAAGGTGGCCGGCGCGGCCATGATCGAGGCGGCGAGGAAGTGCTTGGCGTACATCGCCTGCAGCTCCGGGTCGGTGCCGCCCAGCATCGCCACGTAGGTCGCCATCACGCCTCCGGCGATATGCGCCATGCCGCCGATCATCATCGTCAGCAGTTCCGAATCCGTCATGCGGCCGATGTAGGGGCGCACCGTGAGCGGGGCTTCGGTCTGGCCGATGAAGACGCTGGCGCAGACCGAGGTGGTCTCCGCGCCCGAGAGCTTCATCACCTTGGTGATGGCCCAGGCCATGCCCTTCACCACCAGCTGCAGGATGCCGAGGTGGTAGAGGATGGCGGTGATGGCGGCGAAGAAGATCACCGTCGGCAGCACCTGGAAGACGAAGATGAAGCCGAATTTGTCCGCCGTCGCGAGGTCGCCGAAGATCATCTTCGCGCCCTCGGTGGTGTAGCCCGAGAGCTTCACGAAGGCGTGGGCCGCGGTGCCGAAGATCGCTTCGCCGAAGGGCGTCAGCAGCACGAAGGCCGCGAACAGCACCTGGATGACCATGCCGGTGCCCACCAGCCGCCAGTCGACCTGTTTCTTGTGGCTGGAGAACAGCCAGGCGAGGCCCACGAGGACGAACAGGCCGAAGAGGCCGAACAGGATCTGTGACATCGGGATGACCGGGTTGGGAACCGGGGCAGGGTAGGGGGTCGGGGCGGGGCGGGCAATGGGCGGTGCCGCCGCCCGGGCCTCAGCCGCCCAGTCCCTTCACCGCGACCCACACGGCCAGCACGGCGAACAGCGCCGCCGCCGTGTAGCGCGCGGCCGTCAGCGGCAGGCGGTCCGAGTAGCGATGGCCGAGCAGTACCACCGGGCCGTTGGCCAGCAGCATGCCGAGGCTGGTGCCGGCCACGACCTGCCAGAGCGGGTGGTACTTGGCGGCCAGCACGACGGTGGCGATCTGGGTCTTGTCGCCGATCTCGACGATGAAGAAGGCGACCGTGGTGGCGAGGAAGGCACCGAAGCGCGAGGGCTTCGGCGCTTCGTCGTCATCCATCTTGTCCGGGATGAGGGTCCAAGCGGCCACCGCGGCGAAGCAGGCGACCACGCCCCACTTCAGCACCTCGGGCGAGACCATCGAGGCCACCCAGGCCCCGGCCCAGCCGGCCAGCGCGTGGTTGGCGAGCGTGGCGACGGCGATGCCGGCGACGATCGCCCAAGGCTGGCGGTAGCGCGCCGCAAGGATCAGCGCGAGCAGCATGGTCTTGTCGCCGATCTCGGCGATCGCGACAGCGGCGGTGGAAACGAGAAGGGCGTCCATCAGGGGCTCCATTCGACCGGGCAACAGGGTGGAAGACAACGAAGACCATGCAGGCGGCCCGGTCACAGGCGCCCGCGGGGTCTCCGGTCTTGCCCGCTGCCGCACGGCGTGGCCGTGGCGGAGGTCGCGCGCCATGGCCGGTGCAGGCCAAGCATGTTGACGCGCGGTGCCGATGGATTGGCAGGGCTACTCCCCGAAGGGAGGCGCAGTCTAAGCGGTGGCGTTCTATGTGTCGAACGCCTGCCGGGCACTCACGCCCGCTTCGCTAGACTCCGCGGCCTCCGCACCGCGTCAACGAGGTTTCCATGCTGTATCGCCGTCTCGGCCGCACCGGCCTGCAGGTCTCCGCGCTGTCCTTCGGCGCCTGGGTCACGTTCGGCACCTCGGTGGGTCGCGGCGAGGCGCGCCGGCTGATCACGCAGGCCTTCGACGCCGGCATCAACTTCTTCGACAACGCCGAGACCTACGCGAAGGGCGAGGCCGAGAAGATCATGGGCGACGTGCTCGCCGACATGCGCTTCCCGCGCGACGCCTACGCGGTGTCGAGCAAGGTGTTCTTCGGCGCGGCGGCCGAGCCCTCGCCGATGCAGAAGGGGCTGTCTCGCAAGCATGTGCGCGACGCCTGCGATGCGGCGCTGAAGCGCCTGCGCGTCGACTACCTCGATCTGTTCTTCTGCCACCGCCCCGACCCGGAGACCCCGATCGACGAGACGGTGTGGGCGATGGACCAGCTCGTCCGCGCCGGCAAGGTGCTGTACTGGGGAACGTCGGAGTGGTCGGCCGACGCCATCGCCGAGGCCGATCGCATCGCCAAGGCCCACCACCTCATTGGCCCGAGCATGGAGCAGCCGCAGTACAGCCTGCTGCATCGCGAGCGCGTCGAGCGCGAGTACGCGCCGCTGTACGACACCATCGGCCTCGGCACGACGACCTGGTCGCCGCTGGCTTCGGGCTTGCTCACCGGCAAGTACGCCGCTGGCATCCCGGCCGGTTCGCGACTGGCGACGCCGGGCTACGAGTGGCTGCAGAAGAAGGTGCAGGGCGAGGAGGGCGCGGCGACGCTGGCGCGCGTGCAGCGCTTCACCGCGCTGGCCGCGGAGCTGGGCCTCGATCCGGCGCCGTTGGCCATCGCGTGGTGCCTGGCGAACCCGCGGGTCTCGAGCGTGATCCTCGGCGCGACCAAGCCCGAGCAGCTCGCGCAGAACCTGACGGCGTTGGACGTGCTGCCGACCATCGACGCGGCGACGAAGGCGCGGATCGACGCAGCCGTTGGCTGAACTGTTCGCAAAAGGGGGCGGCCTTCGGGCGCTCTGGGTGTTGACACGCAAATGCGAATCAGTAGCATTTAAACCGTCTCACCACCCTCGTCCCGTCCGGAGTGCGCCATGCCCGTCGTCGATGTGCCCCCGCTTCCCCCCAGCCCGGCCCGCCTGATGGCGGCCCCTCGTCCCGCGGCCGCGGTGCATGCGCCGACGGTCGACAGCCGCCTGCTGCTCAATGGCGCGCGCGAGATCGAGATCGTCCACGGCGACAGGGTCTACCGCCTGCGCCATACGCGGAACGACAAGCTGATCCTCGTGAAGTAACCGATCCCCCTCATTCACCGCCGTCGCTCGACGGCCCGGTCGCCAGCCCCGGTTTCCACCGGACGCCCGCTCCACCGGTTCCTTTCCGAACCCTTGGAGTTGTCCATGCGTCCCCGCTGCCTTGCGGTGGCGGTCGGCCTCGCGCTGTCCGCCCCGCTGTTCCCTTCGACAGTTTTCGCTGCGCCGTCGCCATCCCCCGCGCCCGAGCCAGCGACACTCGATGCCGTCATCGTCGTCGCCACCCGCGAAGCGGGCGCGATCGCCGACGCCCCCGCCACGGTCGGCGTCGTGCCGCGGCAGGAAATCGAACGCACTCAGGCGCAAGACCTGCGCGAGCTCTTCCGCTACGAGCCCTCGGTCACCGTCGTGGGAGGCTACGGCCGCTTCGGCCTGGGCGATGTCCGCATCCGCGGCCTCGGCGGCAACCGCGTGCAGCTGCAGGTGGACGGCGTTAACGTCGCCGATGCCTTCAGCATCGGCAGCTTCGCGAACGCTGACCGCGACGCGGTCGATGTTTCCATCCTCAAGCAGGCGGAAGTGCTGCGCGGTCCGGCGAGCGCCCTGTACGGCTCCGACGCCTTGGGCGGCACCGTGCGTTTCGTCACCCTCGATCCCGAGGATCTGCTCGAAGGCGATGATGGATTCGCCGGTCGCGTGCGTACCGGTGCGGCGAGCGTTGATGACAGTGCGCAACTGGGCCTGAGTCTTGCGGGGCGCGACGGCGCGTGGTCGTGGCTGGTCCATGCACAGGCCCGCGACGGCCATGAGGCGAAGAACTTCGGAGGCAACGACACGCCCGACGCCACTCGAACCGCCGCCAATCCCAGCGACCAACGGCAGCGCGCGCTGCTCGGCAAGCTGCTGTACGACCTGGGGGATGGCGACCGGCTGCGTCTCACGCTGGATGCCGGTGAGACCGACGCCGAGACCGCGGTGCTCTCGGCCCGGGCGGACACGGTGGTGTTCGGGCAGCGCACCCGCGTGCTGTCGCTCGACGCCGATGACCGAAAGACCCGCGCACGGGTGTCGCTGGATGGCCTGCATGGCCTCGACATCGCGGCGGCCGACACGCTCCGCTGGCAATGGCATCGGCAGGACAGCAGCACGGAGCAGCTCACGCTCGAGGAGCGCGCCACGGTGGTCGGCACGGCCACGGTCAATCCGACGCGTCGCGAGCGACTTTTCGACTTCTTCCAACGGGAAGACGGGCTGGAGCTGGTCGCGACCAAGGCGTTCGACGGCCTCGACCTGCTGTACGGATTCCAATGGACGCAGGCCGACATCCGCCAGAAGCGCGACGGGCGCAGCACCAACCTGACCACCGGCGCGGTCAGCGGCACGATTTTTCCGGACGTCTTCCCGGTGCGTGACTTCCCCGTCAGCCGCACGCGGGAATGGGGGCTGTTCGCGCAGGCCGAGATCCCACTGCTCGGCGGCGATCTCCGGATCGTCCCCGCCTTGCGCTACGACGACTATCGCCTTGATCCGTCCCTTGATTCGATCTTCGTTGGCGACAACCCCGGCTTCGTTCCGGTTGGCCTCGACGCGCAGCGATGGAGTCCGAAGCTTGGCGTGGTGTGGGACGTCCATCCGGGGGTTTCGCTCTATGCGAATGCCGCGGCTGGCTTCCGCGCGCCGCCCTACGACGACGCGAACCTCGGGTTCACCAACGTTGCTTCCGGTTATGCGGCGTTGCCGAGTCCGGACCTGAAGCCGGAAACCAGCCGTGGCCTCGACGTCGGCCTGCGCGGCGAACATGGCCCGTGGGCATGGACGGTCGCGGCGCACGCTTCGCGCTATCGCGACTTCATCGACTCGCGCCGCAACGTGGGTGTGGATCCCACGACCGGTCTTTTGCTGTTCCAGTCCGTGAACCTGTCGCGTGTCGATACGTGGGGCGCGGAAGCCAGTGCGCGCCTCGCCCTCGACGACGTGCGTTGGCGCGGCGGCTACGTGCGATTCGCGGCCAGCAGGACGCGCGGGATCGACCGCACCGCCGATGCCTGGTTGGCTTCGATCGATCCGCTGCGCGCCGTGCTGGGTGTGGGTTGGCGCGGCGAGTTCGCCGGCCTTGAACTGGTGGCCAGCGCCGCGGCGCGGCAGCGCGACGTGAGCGGCGCCGGCGCCTTCATCGCTCCGGGCCACGCGCTGCTCGACGTGGTCGCCGACTGGACGCTTTCGTCCGCATGGCGGCTGGAAGCGGCGGTCTTCAACCTCGCCGACCGCCGCGTCTGGGACGCCACCGACACCGCGGGCGTGCCGGCCAACTCCGGGGTCCTTGATCGCTACACCCGTTCCGGGCGCAACGCCCGGATCACCTTGACCGCGTCGTTCTGACGTCCGCTTCGAACCCTTCGCCCCTCACCCAGGAGATCGCCATGCGCATCCCGTCGTCCCCGCTCGTTCCCTTGCTTCTCACCACCCTTGGCCTCGCCACCAGCGCGGCGGCCGCACCGCCCCCGGAAGATCGCGCCGCCATCCTCGCCATGCAGGGCGAGTACGCGGTGACCTTCCGCTTCGAGGAAACCGTGCCTCTCGCCGCCGGCTACGAGGCGCGCGAGTCGAAGGATAGCGGTGCCCGGGAGGTGGTGATCCTCGTCGAGGACTCGCCGTCGAAGATCGTGCTGCAGCACCTGCTCGTGGCGCCGAACGGCCACGTCACCAAGCACTGGCGGCAGGACTGGACCTTCGAGGCGCCGTCGCGCTTCGAATTCGTCGCCGACCAGACCTGGCGCGTGCGCGCGCTCACGCCGGAGGAGACGGCCGGCAAGTGGACGCAGTGCGTGTTCGAGGTGTCGGACGCGCCGCGCTACTGCGGCACCGGCGCGTGGAACCACAAATACGGCAATGCCACGTGGACCTCCGATCGCAGCTGGCGTCCCCTGCCGCGCCGCGAGTACACGACGCGCGAGGACTACAACGCCCTGAACGTCGAAAATCGCCACACGATCACGCCCTTCGGCTGGACGCATGAGCAGGACAACACCAAGACCGTCCGCGAGGGCGAGCGCACGGTGCGGACGCTGACCCGCGAGTTCGGGTTCAACGACTACCGCCGCACGACGGAAACCGACTTCGGTCCGGCCTACCGCTACTGGCAGGCCACGGCCCCGTTCTGGGCCCAGGTGCGCGCGCGCTGGCAGGCCGCGTTGGACACGGGCGGCCTGGTGCTCGACACGCGGGTGGACGGCATGCCGGTGATCGTCGGTCTGTTCAACCTCGCGACGAAGGCTGAAAACGGCGACGCGGTCGAGGCCTCCGCCATCGACCGCGTCTTCGAACGCCACATCGAGCCGCTGCCGCCGACCGCCGAAGCGACGGCGGCGCGCTGATCGCGAGGCTCAGGCCATCGGCATCCCGGCATCGGTCGGCGGTGCCGGCGGGGCCGGGGGCGGCGGCGGAGCCCCCTGCGGGGGTGCCGGAGGAGCAGGCGGGGCCGGAGGGGCGGGCGGCGGAGGCGGCAGGAAGTCCAACGGCCGGCCTTCCGGCACGGTGATGTCGACGCTTTGCGCCGCACGGTTGCGGAGGATGCGCAGCGACAGCTTTTCCCCGGCGTCTTTGGCCCCCAGGGCGCGCATCACGTCGCGGGGCGAGTCGACCGTGCGGCCGTCGACGGCGGTGATGACATCCCCCGACTTCAGGCCGGGCAGGGCGTCGTTGGCACGGATGAGCAACGCGCCCTTGTCCGCGCCGAAGTAGCGTCCAAGGTCGGCGTCGATGCTGCTGAGGCTCAGGCCGCGGAAGCGGAAGGCGCGCGACATGGCTTCGCGGTCGCAATCCCCTTCGCCGTTGATGCAGGTAAGTACCCGGATCTCGGGGGCGCCGCCGCGGCCATCGTGGCGGCCATCGCCGTCCCTGCCGTGCATGCGCTCGCGGACGATGTGCACTTCGCGCTGCCCATCGGCCCCGGCGCGAAGCGACTCGAGCCGTTGGATGTCGACGTCGTTCCACTGCACCGCCCCGCGGCCGGGAAGCTCATCGGCCACCACCACGGCGGCCGCCGAACGGCCATCGCGCAGGTAGCCGACGTTGACTGCCTGGCCCTTCTGGATGCCGCGAAGCGCGGCGAGGAGGTCGTCCGGTTCGCTGACGTTCTTGCCGTGCGTGCTGCGGATGATGTCACCGGCCTTGAGGCCAGCCTTGTCGGCGGGACCGCCCGGGGTGACCGCGGCGATGCGCGTGCCGCCGTCGACGGCTTCGCCGAGCACCACGCCGAGGCCGATGCGCGGCTCGCCCATGCGGTGCATGACGATGCGCGGTGCCGGCCCGCCGACATCGCGGGCGAGCTCGGCCATGCGCTTGCCGAGTTCCGACATTTCCTGCTGAAGGCGAGCCATCTCGGCGCGCTTGGCGGCGAGGTCGGCCGGGGCCGCGGGGGCGGTCGATTGCGCGACGCTGGCGCCCGCCAATGCGAGGGCGAGGGCAACCGCCAGGGTTCGTTGCAGCTTCGGGGCGTTCATTGGTGTCTCCTTGGGAGGTCGTTCCCGGTCAGTGCAAAGCGACCAGGGTGGTTTCATAGGACTGGCCCGCGGAAGCCAGCAGTCGTCGCGACGATTGCAGTTCGGCATAGCGCGACAGGGTGTCGACGCGCTGCTGCCAGAGTTCCTGGGCGTCGCGCGAGCCGCGCGGCGCGGTGGCGAGGGCGGCGTCGATGCCGCCGAGTTCATCTTCGAAGGCGAGCCCGAGCACCAGCGCGTCGGCGGGTTGCAGCGGGTCGTCGTTGACGGCCGCGATCAGCCGTTCGAGGCGGGCGGATTCCTGCATCAGGGCGGGCAGGTCGACCGGCGCGAGCGGGCTCTCGCTGGCGGTTCCGCTGGCGACGGACTCCGTCGTGCTGCCATCGGCCGGGCCCTGGCCCGGCACCGGCAGCAGGAGGGCGAGGGCCAAGGCTGCGGCGGTGGCGAAGGCGTACGGCCAGCGGTTCAACCTCGCAAAGCGCGGGCGGTCGAGCTGGGCGGCCGCGGCGATGGCGGGCCACGCGCTGCGCGGCGGTGCGTCCAAGGGCAGGGCGCGCAGGGCCTCGGCGATCGGCAGCGAGCGTTCCGGTGTTGGGGTGGGGCCCACGTCAGGCATGGGAGGCCTCCGTCAGTTGCAGCAGGGTGCGCAGCTTTCGCGTGCCGCGCGCCAGTTGGGATTTCGAGAACGAGACGCTCTGTCCAAGCAGCGCGGCGATCTCCTCATGGGTGTAGCCCTCGGCGTGGTACAGCCAGAGCACGCTGCGGGTCTTGTCGGGAAGCCGGCCGAGCGCCTGCGTCAGGGCGGCGGCGTCCGCGGCCTGCGGCGGCAGCAGGCCCTCGTGTTCGATCAGGTCCGGCTCGAAGGCTTCGGCTTCCGCGGGTTCATCGCGGCCGCGCCCACGCAGCCGCATCAGACACTCGTTGACGGCCACCTGCCGCAGCCAGCCCCAGAACGGCGAGTCGCCGCGGAAGCCGGGCAGCTTGTCGAACACCTTCAGGAAGGTGTCCTGCAGGACGTCCATCGCGGCGTCCGGGCAGCCGAGCATGCGCAGGGCCAAGCCGTAGACCGGCCGCTCGAACCAGCGATAGAGCTGTTCACAGGCCGCCGCATCGCGGATCCGCGCCTGCGCGAGCAGGCGGTCGGGGACGTCGATGGCGAAGGCGGAGGTCCGGGTCACGTTCCTAAGGATGCGGCGGGGCGGAAAAGGGTCGCAGCCACCACGCGGTGCCACGCCGGGTGCCTATACTCGCGCCATCCCCCTGCTGGTCGAAGGAGCGTCCCATGCTTGGTTTCCTCAGCGCCGTCATCGTGATCGTCGGCGTCCTCTTCCTCTTCAAGATGGTCCGCGTCGTCCCGCAGGGCTTCGAGTGGACGGTGGAGCGCTTCGGCAAGTACACCCACACCATGGAGCCGGGCCTGCACTTCCTGTTCCCGGTGGTGCAGGGCGTGGGCCGCAAGATCAACATGATGGAGCAGGTGCTGGACATCCCCAGCCAGGACGTCATCACCAAGGACAACGCGGTCGTGAAGGTCGACGGCGTGGTGTTCTTCCAGGTGCTGGACGCCGCCAAGGCCGCCTACGAGGTGTCCGACCTCGAGTCCGCGACGATCGCCCTCGTCATGACGAACATCCGCACGGCCATCGGTTCGATGGACCTCGATGAATCGCTCTCCAAGCGCGACGAGATCAACGCCAAGCTGCTCGGCGTCATCGACAGCGCCACCCACGCTTGGGGCATCAAGGTCAACCGCATCGAGCTGAAGGACATCCAGCCGCCGCAGAACCTCATCGACTCGATGGCCCGGCAGATGAAGGCCGAGCGCGAGAAGCGCGCCAACATCCTCGAGGCCGAGGGCCTGCGCGCCGCCGAGATCCTGCGCGCCGAGGGCGAGAAGCAGGGCGCGGTGCTCGAAGCCCAAGGCAAGAAGGAGGCCGCCTTCCTTGAGGCCGAAGCCCGCGAACGTCTCGCCGAGGCCGAAGCCAATGCCACCCGCATGGTCTCCGAGGCCATCGCCAAGGGCGACGTGCAGGCCATCAACTATTTCGTGGCACAGAAGTACGTCGAGGCCTTCCGCGAGCTGGCGAATTCGCCGAACAGCAAGTTCGTGATGATGCCGATGGAGACCACCGGCATCATTTCGTCGATCGCCGGCATCGCCGAGCTGGCGAAGGAAGGGCTGGGCAACCAGCAGGCCGCGCAGGCCGCCAAGGCCGCCGCCCGCGCCACGCCGCCCGCCATTCCGCGCTGAGCCATGGACCTCGATTTCCGCCCCATCGTCATCTTTTGGGCTTGCCTGGCGCTCGGCCTGATCGCGCTGGAAACCTTGGTGCCAGGCGCCGCCCTGATCTGGCTCGGCCTCGCGGCCGGCGCGATGCTGGTGCTCGTCGTGTTCGTGCCCGACTTGCCGATGTTCTGGCAGGCGGTGCTCTTCGTCGGGTCGTCGTTCGCGATCGTGGCCTTCTACTGGACGCGCATCCGCAAGACCGGCATCGCCAGCACGCAGCCGCTGCTCAACCGCCGTGGCGAGCAGCTGGTGGGGCAGGTGTATCCGCTGGAATCAGCGATCGAGAACGGGCGCGGGCGCGTCAAGATCGGCGACGCGTTCTGGATGGTCGTGGGCCCCGATCTCCCGCAGGGCGAGCGGGTGCGCATCGTGGCTGCGGAATCGATGCAACTGCGCGTCGAGCGGGCTTGAGGCGCCCCGGTCGGGGCCCTCGCGATCACGCCGTCTTGGCAATATCGGGATGAGAACGGTTATCATTTGTACGCCTTCTCATCGTTTGGAGTTTCCATGCGCCTGACCGCTGTTCCCCGCCTGCTGCCGATCACCGCGGCCCTCGCCGCTGCGCTGACGCTCGCCGCCTGTTCCGCGCCGGCCGACCCCGAATCGGCGGCACGCGACGACGTCAATGCCGCCGCCGCGGCCCCGGCCGCCACGCCGGAAGGCCCGCTGGTCATCTATTCCGAGCGCAAGCCGCCGCTGCTGGATCCGGTGCTGCAGGCCTACACCGCCGAAACCGGCGTGCAGATCGAGACCCGCATCGATGGTGCCGACGCGCTGATCGAACGCCTCGCCGCCGAAGGCGCGAGCACGCCGGCCGATCTGCTGATCACCGTCGATGCCGGCAACCTTTTCCAGGCCGCCGAACGCAACCTGCTGGCGCCCATCGCGTCGCCGGCGCTGGAGGCCGCGGTCCCGGCCAACCTGCGTGACACGCAGGGCCGCTGGTTCGGCCTGTCGGAGCGCGCGCGCACCATCATGTACGCCAAGGATCGCGTCGATCCCGCCACGCTGAGCACCTACGAGGCGCTGGCCGAGCCGCAGTGGAAGGGCAAGCTCTGCCTGCGCTCGTCGGCCAAGGTCTACAACCAGTCGCTGGTCGCCACGATGATCGAGCGCCTCGGCGCCGACGCCACGCGCGAGGTGCTGAAGGGCTGGGTGGCGAACCTCGCCGCGCCGCCGTTCGCCGACGACACGCTCCTGTTGCAGGCCATCGCTGCCGGGCAGTGCGAGGTCGGCATCACCAACACGTACTACCTCGGCCGCCTGGTGAAGGAAGACGCCGCGTTCGCCGTGGCACCGTTCTGGCCGAACCAGGCCGACGCCGGCGTGCACGTCAACATCTCCGGCGCGGGCGTGGTCGCGGCCAGCGATCGCCCGGAACAGGCGCAGGCCCTGCTCGAGTGGTTGGCCAGCGATACCGTCCAGGCCAAGTTCGCCGGCCTGAACTTCGAGTACCCGGTGAAGCCCGGCATGGCGCTCGATCCGATCGTGACGGCCTGGGGCGAGTTCAAGGCCGATCCGGTCGACATCGCCGTCGCCGGTCGTCGCCAAGCGGAAGCCGTGATGCTCATGAACGAGGCTGGATGGCGCTGACGCCTTCCCGGCTGTCTTTGTGGTCCACGCGCGGCGCCGTTCTCGGCGCCGCGCTGCTGTTGTGCGCGCCCCTCGCGTTCCTCGCGATCGCCCCCGGCGAGGTCGCGCCTGGCCTCTGGCCACACGTGGTCTCGGTGATGCTGCCGCGGGCGCTCGGGCAGACCGCGGCGCTGCTCGTCGGCGTCGGCGCGATTGCCTGGGTGCTCGGTATCGGCTTCGCCTGGGCGGTCACGCGTCACGAGTTTCCCGGGCGTCGCTGGCTGGAGTGGGCATTGGCGCTGCCGCTTGCGTTTCCCGCCTACGTGTTGGCCTATGTCTACGTGGCGGGCCTGAGTTTCGATGCCGCGCCCGCTCGCGCATGGCGCGCACTCGGCTTGCCGGCCGATGCCTTCCCCGAGGTGCGCAGTCTCGCCGGTGCCTGCATGGTGCTCGGGCTGGCGCTCTTTCCTTATGTGTACCTGATGATGCGTGCGAACCTGCAACGCCACGGCAGTGCGGCCTTTGATGCGGCGCGATTGCTGGGGGCGTCGCCGGCGCAGGCGTTCGTCCGCGTCGTCTTGCCGGCCACGCGCGCGGCATGGCTGGGCGCGCTCGGCCTCGTGCTGTTGGAAACGCTCGCCGATTTCGGCGCGGTGAAGCTGCTGGGCCGAGACACGCTCACCACCCTCGTGATCCAGAGTTGGACCGGGCTGAACTCGCTGGCGCTGGCCGCGCAGCTGGCGTCGGGAATGCTCGTCGCCGTCCTGCTGGCCTTGCTGCTTGCCCATCGATTTGGGCGCGTGTTGCCGCCGCCGGGGCCCGAGTTGCGGCCGCCCCGTCGCGTGCCCTTGCCGCGATGGCGGGGATGGGCGATCTCGGCCGCCGCCATCGGCGTGGTGGTCATGGGTGTCGTCTGGCCGCTGGCCCAACTCATTGCTTGGCTGCCGCCGTCGCCGTGGATGGCGATGCCTTGGTCGGCAGCTCGCGGCACCGTCGCAATCGCTTCGCTGGCCGCGCTCGTGGCCGTGCTGCTGGGCGTACTGATCGCCGCCGCAAGGCGGCGCTTCCCTGGCGATCGCAGCTTGCGCACTGGTGCCTTTCTCGCTGGCCTCGGTTACGCCGTGCCGGGCGCGGTGATGGCAGTAGCGGTGTTCTGGTGCCTGCTGTCCATCGAGCGGGCACTTGGCCTGTCGGGCTGGTCCACTGGGCTCGCCGCCCTCGTCCTCGCGTTGGTCATGCGCTTCCAGCGCGTCGGCCTTTCCGGCGCCGAGGCGGCGTTGGCCTTGCTGCGGCCCAGCCTCATGGAGTCCGGTGCCCTGCTGGGCCAGGGGCGGATCGTGCGTTGGTGGCGGATCGGCCTTCCCGTGCTTCGGCCCGGCCTGTTCGCCGCCGCCTTGCTGGTCTTCGTCGAAGCCATGAAGGAACTGCCAGCCACGCTGATGCTTCGCCCGTTCGGCTGGGACACCTTGGCGGTCGAGATCTACTCGGCCACGTCGGAAGGCCTGTGGGACCGGGCGGCGCTGCCTGCGCTGTTCCTGGTGCTCGTCGGACTCGTGCCCGTGGTCGCGCTGCTACGCCAGCGCCAATGAGCCCAGGGCACTGCGGCCGGCGCATCTGCGATACTTGGTTCCATCCGAAACCACCGCAGAGCGCGCGATGACGAAGTCCACGGTCCTCAATGCCACACATCGCGCCCGCGGCGCCCGCATGGTCGATTTCGGCGGCTGGGACATGCCGCTGAACTACGGCTCGCAGATCGAGGAGCACCACCTCGTCCGCCGCGACGCCGGCATGTTCGACGTCTCGCACATGACCGTGGTCGACCTCCGTGGCGAGCAGGTCCGCCCCTTCCTGCGCCAGCTCGTCGCCAACTCCGTCGACAAGCTCAAGGTCCCGGGCAAAGCGCTCTACGCCTGCATGCTCAACCCGCAGGGCGGCGTCATCGACGACCTGATCGTCTACTTCATGGGCGAGTCCTGGTTCCGCGTGGTGGTCAACGCCGCCACCCGCGACAAGGACCTGCCTTGGATCGAATCGCAGGCCCAGCCCTTCGGCGTCGCCGTGCAGGAGCGTCCGGAGCTCTCGATGATCGCGGTGCAGGGCCCGAACGCCCGCGCCAAGTTCGCTTCGCTGTTGTCGGCGGACGCCTCGGCGGTGGTCCTCGCCCTCGGCCGCTTCGCCGCCGCCGAAGTGGCCGGCCCGCAGGGCCCGCTGTTCGTGGCCCGCACCGGCTACACCGGCGAGGACGGTTTCGAAGTGATCGTCCCCGAAGCCGACGCGGTTGCGCTGTGGGAAGCGCTCGAGCGCGCCGGCGTCGGTCCGGCCGGCCTTGGCGCCCGCGACACCCTGCGCCTCGAGGCCGGCATGGCGCTGTATGGCCAAGACATGGACGACAGCGTGAGCCCGCTCGAAGCCGGCCTCGCCTGGACGGTGGCCTTCGACGAGGGCCGTGAGTTCAACGGCCGTGCGGTGCTCGAAGCGCAGAAAGCCAACGGCGTGCCGCGCCAGACCATCGGCCTCGTGATGGATGAGAAGGGCGTGCTTCGCCACGGGCAGCCGGTGCACACCGCCAGCGGCGTCGGCGAGATCCTCTCCGGCACCTTCTCGCCGACGCTCGGCCGCTCGATCGCGCTGGCCCGCGTGCCGGGCGGTGAACTCGGCGCCGTCGAAGTCGACATCCGCGGCAAGCGCATCCCGGTGCGCGTCGTGAAATATCCTTTTGTCCGCGACGGCCAGCCGCAGCCCGGCGTCCTGGCCTGATCCACCTCGAACACCCCGGCCCCGTCCGCCCCGCATTCCACCGAACCCGGAGATCCCGATGAGCAACGTTCCCGCCGACCTGAAGTTCATGAAGTCCCACGAGTGGGTCCGTGCCGAGGGCGATGGCCGCTACACCGTGGGCATCAGCGACCACGCGCAGGCCGCGCTGGGCGACCTCGTCTACGTCGAGCTGCCGTCGGAAGGCGACGAGCTCACCCAGGGCGCCGGTTGCGCCGTCGTCGAGTCCGTCAAGGCCGCCTCCGACGTCTACGCGCCGCTGTCGGGCAAGGTCGTGGCGGTCAATGCCGCGCTCGCCGACGCCCCGGAGACGATCAACGGCGACGCCTATGGCGCCGGCTGGATGTTCGTCGTCGAAGCCAGCGACGCCGCGCAGCTCGGTGCGCTGCTCTCGGCCGCCGACTACGCGGCCACGCTCGAAGACTGACACGCTCGAGGACGGTGTTGGCCGGCGCCGCGACGGTGCCTGCCAGCACGTCTAGCGCATCGCGAAGGCCGCTCCGGAAGGGGCGGCCTTCGTCGTTTCGAGGCTCCGAGAGCGCGCATCGGCGTCCAGGATTCGCTCCAAGGAGGAAAAAAGTTCGCGCACTTTTGATTTGTGCGCTGCACCAATCATCGATTTCGGCACATTCGGCGGCTGTTCTTTGGCTCGGCCGTTACGTCCGGAACGATGCGCGGATCGGATGCCCGCGGTGCGCCCGGATCGCGATCGCGTTTTCGATATCGCGGAATATTCCCTCGTTTTCAGCCTTCTTCGCGAATGCGGCTTTGCGCGTGGTAACGGCGAACACGATCGGAATGCAGTCGTCTCGCTCGTTTGCCGCCGCGGCGCTGGAAAAAAAATTCGCAAAGTTGTTGACACAAAAAAAATGCGTGGCTAGTTTCCGCCGCAACGCAAGTCACATCACGACGAGTGATCCGAACGCACCTCCATCCGCATTGCGAACACGACGATCTCGCCCAAACGGCTCAGGCCCGGGGCGTGCGGTCCGACTCCCTCTCGCGCAATGCCGAGGTCCCCTTCCCCGGAACTGTCCCGCCAGGCCGCGATGTCCGCGCCGGTGCGATGCTTCCGCGTGCCGCGAATCCGCGGCCAACCGCATCCACGCCGGCGATTCCGTCGGCGCGGGTTTGTCGCGACGTCCGCGTCGCGGCTCTGCCTTTGCTACTGGGCAAGTGACACAAGGCACTACGCCAAACCACTGACGAGGAGTGAACCATGGCTGTCAAGAAAGCTGCGAAGAAAGCCGCCAAGAAAGCGGTGAAGAAGGTTGCCAAG
>Ga0209278_1000267_pt1 | contig 49285 bp, 47 predicted proteins | sample JI81BgreenDNA_FD_187504 | JGI IMG/M metagenome (GOLD analysis project Ga0209278, IMG submission 187504) | Wastewater effluent complex algal communities from Wisconsin, to seasonally profile nutrient transformation and Carbon sequestration -... | ecosystem: Engineered > WWTP > Effluent > Algae... | reverse complement strand
TTTAGAACCCGTGCGACCAGAAAGAAACTACGCCAGACGAAAATCAAAAATAAGAGCAAATGGAAAATTTATAACACTAACTAATTATAAAAGAGCTATATGAAGCTTAACTTAATGACATTGGGATGGAAATGGAGCTCTTTTCTGGGCTCGTCCTGAAAGGCGAGCCCAGAAAAAGCGGGAATGGACAGCCCGACCCTTGGGTTGGTTCCAGCCCTCAAAGCTGGAACCAACCCAAGGGGCACGCCCAAATAAAAAAACTTGTTTTACAGCTTTGTTTTGATAAAAAAATAATTTTGGTTTGTTTGGCTCAGTTGGTGGTTTGGCGTTAAAATCTTATCTTTGGCGACTTAGAAAATAAAATGCGTATGAATCTTTTGAACGAACTGAATGCTATATCGCCTATTGACGGCAGGTATCGCAATAAAACGATATCGCTTTCGAGCTATTTTTCTGAGGAAGCTTTGATTAAATATCGGGTGCTGGTTGAGGTTGAATATTTTATTGCTTTGTGCGAAATTCCGTTGCCGCAGTTGCAAAATATAGATCCGTCTATGTTTGAAAATTTGCGTGCCATTTACCTCAATTTTTCTACGGCGGATGCACAGGCGATTAAAGATATAGAAAAGACCACGAATCATGATGTTAAGGCAGTTGAGTATTTTATCAAAGCCGCATTTGACAAACTGCAACTACAAGGATATAAGGAGTTTATTCATTTCGGACTGACTTCTCAGGATATTAATAACACGGCTATTCCGCTTTCTACGAAGGAGGCTTTTGAGCAGGTTTATTTGAAAAGTTTGGTAAGTTTGATTACTAAATTAAAGCAGCTTAGTGATGAATGGGCTTCGGTACCGATGCTGGCCAGAACACACGGGCAGCCGGCCTCTCCTACTCGTTTGGGTAAAGAAATTGCTGTTTTTGTAGAACGCTTGGAAGAGCAGATGCGGATGTTGTTTACCATTCCGTTTGCTGCAAAATTTGGTGGTGCTACCGGTAATTTTAATGCACATCATGTGGCGTATCCGCAGATTGACTGGAAAAAGTTTGGAACTGATTTTGTGGTGGGCGAATTAGGGCTGCACCACTCCTTTCCTACTACGCAAATTGAGCATTATGATCATTTTGCAGCCTTTTTTGATGCGTTGAAAAGAATTAATACCATCATTATTGACTTGGATCGTGACATCTGGACGTATGTTTCGATGGATTATTTTAAACAAAAAATCAAGGCGGGCGAGATAGGTTCGTCGGCCATGCCGCATAAAGTAAACCCGATTGATTTTGAAAACTCGGAGGGAAATTTAGGCATAGCCAATGCCATTTTCGAACACCTTTCGGCTAAATTACCGCTGTCTCGCTTGCAACGCGATTTAACCGACAGTACGGTTTTACGGAATATCGGGGTTCCTTTTGGGCATACCTTGATTGCTTTTGAAGCCACATTAAAAGGTTTGAACAAATTATTGCTGAATGAATCTAAATTTGAAGAAGATTTAGAGAAAAATTGGGCTGTGGTGGCCGAAGCGATTCAAACTATTTTGCGTCGTGAAGGGTATCCAAACCCGTATGAAGCTTTGAAAGGCTTGACCCGAACCAATGCGGTTATAGACAGGGCAGCCATACATAACTTTATTGCTACATTAGAAATTTCTGAGGGTATTAAAGCTGAATTACTGGCCATAACGCCAAGTAATTACTTGGGCGTTTAGTTCTTGGGTTGTTACTTTTAAGAAACTGTTTTATTTTAATTAAGAGTAAAATATAATTAGGGTATTTATTTTTAGAGTATCTTGGGGCGTTCTTAAATTTATAAAGTCTTGATGCATATTTCTCATTTCATTTCATTAGCTGCTAGCACTTCGCATTTAAAGCCACTCATTGGCGATTTGGGTCTGATATTAATGACGGCCGGAATTGCAGTGCTTTTATTTAAAAAAATCAAGCAACCGCTGGTTTTAGGTTATTTGGTAGCTGGTTTTTTGGCTGGAAATAACTTTGATTTTTTTCCGACGGTAACAGACAAAGCGGGAGTAGAAACGTGGGCCGAAATTGGTATCATCTTTTTATTATTTAGTCTCGGTCTCGAATTTAGTTTTAAAAAGTTAATGAAAGTAGGAGGCTCGGCGTCTATCACGGCCACAACCCAAATTATTTTTATGGTAATTTTGGGCTATTGGGTAGGAATGTTGATGGGTTGGGACCGAATGGATAGCATCTTTTTAGGGGCAATTTTAGCAATTTCGTCAACTACTATCATTTTAAAGTCTTTTGACGAACTGGGTGTAAAAACCCAAAAGTTTGCCGGTATTGTGCTTGGGTCCCTGATTGTGCAAGATATTGTAGCCATTTTAATGATGGTTTTATTATCTACCATTGCCGTAAGTCAGCAGTTTTCGGGCACCGAGCTTTTTCAGTCTCTTTTAAAATTAATTTTCTTTTTAACCATTTGGTTTATCGGTGGTATCTTTTTTATCCCCACCCTTTTGCGGAAAGCCAAAAGCCTTTTAACGGACGAAATGACGCTGATTATCGCCATTGCTTTATGTTTGATGATGGTTATTTTGGCATCCAATGTAGGATTTTCGCCTGCCCTAGGTGCTTTTATCATGGGGTCTATTATTGCAGAAACGACCCAAGCCGAACACGTAGAACATTTGGTAAAGCCGGTTAAAGATTTATTTGGAGCGGTTTTCTTTGTATCTGTAGGCATGTTGATTGATCCGGCCACTTTGGTAGAATATGCTGGACCTGTGGCTATTTTAACTCTAGTTACTATTTTCGGGCAGTCCATAAGCTCTACTGTTGGCGCTTTGGTTTCGGGACAACCATTAAAGCAGTCTATTCAAACCGGAATGAGTTTGTCTCAAATTGGTGAGTTTTCGTTCATCATAGCCACACTAGGTATGACACTTAAAGTTACCAGTGATTTTTTATACCCGATGGTGGTGGCGGTTTCTGCTGTAACCACTTTTACCACGCCGTACATGATTAAAGCGGCGGTTCCTTTTTCTAATTTTATTGAGCGGAAAATTCCGAAAAAATGGGCCAAAAAGATTGACCGATACAGTTCCAATTCGGTTTCGATAAAATCAGCAAGTAACTGGCAGATAGTGCTCAAAGCTTATCTAACTCAAGTGATAATTCACTCAGTTATTATCGTGGCTATTATCTTGCTTTCGTCCAGATATATTTTGCCTTTGGTAGAAGATTCTCGTTTCGGAAACGCGCTTGCGGCATTAATTACATTGGTTATTTTGTCGCCTTTTTTCTATGCTCTTTCCCTCCGTAGAATTGCCAAAAAACAAGTTGACGAACTAATGACTATTCGAAAATACCGCGGCCCTATCATTATGATGGTTTTACTACGAATGCTATTAACGCTTTTTTTCCTTGGCTTTTTGCTCAACAGTTTTTTCTCCCCCGTAGTAGCCTTGATTGCTTTGGTTGCCGCAATAGGAATTTATGTTTTGTTTCCGAAAAAATTAAACGAACACTATCATCGAATCGAACGCCGTTTTATAGAAAACTTAAATGCAAGAGAAATTATTCAAGCCAGCAAAAGCAGAAGTCACCTTACGCCTTGGGATGGACACATGACTACTTTTGTAATTGCGAAAGAATCTAATATTGCCGGAAAAACACTAGACGAACTACAACTTCGAGAACAACTGGGCATCAACATAGCTTTTATTAAAAGAGGCGAAATTACCATTGATATTCCGAGTAAAACAGAGCGACTCTTTCCGGGCGACGAAATTTGCGTGATCGGGACAGACAATCAAATTGTTGATTTTCAGGAGTATTTAGACCAACACGAATTTGATATTCCGGAGAAACCACTAGATAGCGACATCATTTTGAAACAACTCGAACTCCACAATGAACTCTTTATTGGGAAAACCATTCGCGATTCGCAAATTAGAGAAAAAACAAGAGGTATGGTGGTAGGAATTGAACGTGATGGCAAACGTTATTTGAATCCAGATTCTACTTTAGTGCTACAAGAAAACGACATTTTATGGATTGTGGGAAGCAAAAAGATGTTAGTTGAATTTTTTGATGCCAAAAGAGCCAAGCCTACCGCTTAACCGAAAGCACTTTTAATTGGATAACAACTGTATAGCCTACCTTTTTGTTTTTCGCTTACGGTAAGCGATTGATAAACCTGGATGAAGTATATTATTTTTTTTCTAATTTCAAATCTAAAAAATATTGTGCTGCAATTTCGCCTTGTTCATTTAAAATGTTTTTTGCCTGTACTACTATTTTTTTAATCTTGTCTGATTTTTTTTTTATCACAAAATACTGATCGAGCGCTTCGGCAAAATACTGCTGGACTTCCGGCTCTGGAATTGGAATTGAGAAATCTAAAACAGCGTTTGGATTGTTTTTTCTGTGGTAATAATAGTATGCCATCTCTTTATAGCATAGCAAATTTAGTACTAATAAAAGGTAATTTGGGTGTACAACATCAGTGCTAAAAGCAACTATATGGTCAGAAACCACAATGTTGTTTTCCTTTTCCGTAACAAGTACTGCATCGCTCCAGCCGCCCGTATTGATATAATACAGGATGGAATTGGTTTTGGCAATTTTGTATGTATCGTTTTTTACAGCACTGATTTCTTTTACATTCCATAAGTATAAAAAATCACTGATGCTCTTTTCGTCTGCAAATAAATGAGTACCTTCTAGCTCTTTATGTTCTGTGCTAAGAATTATCTTAACGAGTTCTTTTAAGGGTTTACAAGTTGTGTGATTACTGAGAATTTTTTCATACATCGGAACCACCTGCTCTAACGCATCAAGCTGTCTGCTTACATTTTCAGCAATAGGCAAAGCATCAATTTCGTTGTAAAAATCTGAATTCAAGATGGATGTAATCCGTTTTACTTGCGCTACATTACGTGGCATTTTTTCCTCAAAAATAAATTTGTGTATTTGAGATTTCTTGCTCAACCAATTGTTTTTTTCTACTAACTTTTCGCTAGCAGCAAGCAACTCTTTAAATTTTTCAATAAAAAAATAGTTGTCTTCAATATCCCTATTTTTTGTATTAGCAATCTTCTTCAAATAATATTCTTGTTCAAATCGAATCGATTCTACTTCATTGATAAAGTCTTGCCCATCATCAAATATAGGCTCATAAAGCGGATGCATTATCAATTCAGGTCGCAATAGCGTCTTTTGGTATACTAAACCTTCGGCTTCTATCCCGAGGTAAATAGCCAACTGATTTTTATAATTCTGTATAATATTAAGTTGATATTCAAAATAATGACTCATTATTTGATCAAGCACTTGTATTCGGTCTTTTGCGGTCATTTACAAGAATATTATTATTAAAAAAAAATTACCTAGGCACGACTGCTATTTTAGGTAGCGGTATTTGCCAATATTCAATAGGTCGCTTACTACTGCACCACAATTTTTTTTGTGCTGTGAATTAGCGCAACAGTAAATGGCTTGGTAAACGCCATGGTAGCCATTCCTTTTGGTGCCTCTTCTTTTTTATAGACGATGATTTTATCGGCTTGTTCCTCTATTTTAGCAATAGAAATGCGGTATCCTCCCGTATTTTTCAAACCCAAGTATAAAACTAAGACTTGACTTTTAGCAAAATCCACTTGCGGTACCTCTGGGATTTCAATGGATTGATACAATGCTGTTAAATCCTCTTTATTAGTGATAATTTCGTGTGAATCCTCTTCTCTACCCTTATTTTCTGAAGTATATAAAATCGTGTATAACGAACTTTCGGTTGGAGTTCTTTTAGAGGTTTGTTGCATCGAATTACATCCTGTAAAAGTGCACACTACGGCAAGTAAAAAAATGGTTCTCATAGTACTTTTTCGGCTAAAGCTTTTTCGTATAAAGCTTCATAAATAGGTAAAATGTTTTTGATATCGAATTTTTTGGCAATTTCCAAGGCATTTTTTTTAAACAATTTAAGGTTTTCTTCCGATTCTAATATAGAAATAGCTTTAGCAGCCATATCGTCAGTATCGCCCACATGGCTCAAATAACCTGAAAAACCTTGAAAATTTACTTCGGGTAATCCGCCAGAATTACTCGAAATTACAGGCACACCCCAGGCCATAGCTTCTAGAGCTGCCAAGCCAAAACTTTCGGTTTCTGATGGCAACAAAAACAAATCAGTGTAGCTTAAAATTTGGTCCACTTCGTTGCTGTTTCCGAAGAAGATTACTTTGTTTGCGATGCCTAGTTTTTCGCATACTATTTCGGCATTTTCCTTTTCAGGTCCATCGCCTACCATCATTAACTTTACATCCAGTTTTTGTTGGATTTTATAGAAAATTTCAATCACATCAGGAATGCGTTTTACTTTTCGGAAATTACTGATGTGTGTTAATATTTTTTGATCAGAGCGTGCCATTACCGAGCGTCGGCAAGGAATACTGGTATCTTCATGATTTTTGTCTAACTCGATAAAGTTCGGAATAACTTGAATTTCTTTATTGATAGCGAAGAGTTTTAAGGTGTCTTGCTTTAAACTTTCAGAAACCGAAGTAACATAATCAGAATGGTTAATGCTGAAAGTTACCGCCGATTTATAAAATGGATGGCTTCCTACTAAGGTAATATCGGTGCCGTGAAGCGTGGTAACCATCGGAATATAAATGCCTTCGGCTTTTAGCATTTGCTTTGCCATATAACCGGCATAGGCATGCGGAATGGCATAATGCACGTGCATTAATTCTATGTTATAGAGTTTTACCATATCTACGAGTTTGCTAGAAAGTGCCAATTCATAAGGTTGGTAATGAAACAGGGCATACTCAGGAACGTTTACTTCGTGGTAAAAAACATTGGGGTTCAACAAGGCCAATCGAACGGGTTGCCGATAGGTTATAAAATGGATTTCGTGGCCTCTTCGGGCGAGTTCTAAACCCAACTCGGTAGCTACCACACCACTACCGCCAAAGGTAGGATAACAAACAATGGCTATTTTCATTCTTATTTTTTTGTGCAGACGAAGGTACAAAAATAGAATGGGGTGGCTTTTTATTTCTATAATTTTAACGCACGAGTTGACTGATAAGCGGTTCTTTCATGAAAAAAAGGCGGGTGATGTTAGACCGCGTTAGTGATGGCAGTGGAGCTCTCCCGCCCTTTTTCGGGCGGGAAGCGGGAACGAACAGCACGACCCGCCCTAGCGGGGAACGCCCAAAAAAACTAAAAAACGTAGCTTGTTTTAAAAAATCCTCTTGGTGTATTTAAGGGCAATCCAGTTATTTCGTTCTAATTTTTTTGCAAAAGTGAGTCCGTTGGCTTCGCACGAGGCATTGATGGCTTGGAAATCTTCTTGATAAAAACCGCTTAAAAACAATATGCCGTTTGGGTTTAAACATCGTGTGTAGGCTGACATATCGTTTAAAAGAATGTTCCGGTTGATGTTAGCAATGATTACATCATATTTCTGGTCTTTAAGAAGGGATGCATCACCTTCGTAAACTGAAATATGGGTACAATTATTACGTTCGGCATTTTCTATGGAGTTAAGATAGCACCAGTTATCTATATCTATTGCGTCAATAGGTTTAGCTCCTTTCATTTCGGCTAAAATGGCCAAAATAGCAGTACCACACCCCATATCAAGGGTTTTTAAGTCTTGTAAGTTGGTCTCTAGCAAGTGCTGAATCATCATGTGGGTAGTTTCATGATGACCGGTTCCGAAGCTCATTTTGGGTTCAATTACGATATCATATTGGGCTTTGGTTTTGGGATGAAAGGGTGCTCGAACGTGGCACGTTTGGTCTACATCGATGGGTTCAAAGTTTTTTTCCCACTCCTCATTCCAGTTGACTTGTGCAATTTCTTCTATAGTATAGGTAATTTGAAATTCGGGTGAATCTAGAATTTCAATATCGTTTAATACATCGGGTGTCCATAAATCTTTTTGGATATAGGCTACGATACCAAAATCGCTTTCGATAAAACTTTCGAATGCTTTCTCGCCCAATTCGGCAACTAAAATTTCAGAACCCATTTCTTTAGGTTCGATTGTAAAGTGATAGGCAAGATAAATCTGCGACATATTTATATTTTTTTTTGCAAATGTAGTATTATAGGTTATAGTTTGGCTAAAATATTTGGTAAGTTTGCCAAAAAGTTTTATTTCTAGAGTGATGAAAAATTACCTCAGTATCGTTTTAATCGTGGTGTTTTATAGTCTGCATGCCCAAAATATTCCGAAGGGCGAGGATAATAATGATTTAAAACTGTCCTCAATACCCTATTATAGCTATGGAAAAGGACTAGGTTTGACCTCTCCGGATAGTTTATTTCAACTTAATATTCGTTTCAGAATGCAAAATCGTGTTTCTTATTTTGAAACGGAAGACGGAACGAGGGGTTATGACGGACAAATTAGACGTCTTCGGTTGCGTTTTGATGGCTATGTTGGAAATCCTAAATTCTTGTATGCCATTCAGTTATCTTTTGCTCCAGGCGATGTAGGCGAAGCTATCGAAGGCGAAAACATCAATATTATTCGAGATGCTGTATTGTTTTACCGACCTAATAAGCATTGGAATTTCAGTTTCGGGCAGACCAAACTACCTGGAAATAGACAACGTGTCAATTCATCAGGTGCCTTGCAACTTACGGACAGAAGCATCAACAATGCACGATTTACTATTGATAGGGATTTTGGATTTCAAGTTCACAATCTAAATGAATATCTAAATCGTTTTTCTTATAACTTTAAAGGTGCAATTTCTACAGGTGAAGGGCGAAATATAACCGATCGTGCCGATGATGGCATTGCTTTGACTGGAAAAGTAGAGTTGTTTCCGTTGGGTGCTTTTGAGCGTGATGGAACAAATTTTGAAGGAGATTTAGTACGAGAGGTGAAGCCAAAGTTGATGTTATCAGGTGCTTTTCAGCAAAATAATGATTCGCAACGCACTCAAGGTCAACTTGGCGATTATTTATTTGACAAGAGAACAACTAAATCTGTACTTTTAGATTTGATGTTTAAGTATCAAGGATGGTCTTTTATGTCTAGTTACATGTCTCGCTCGACGAAAGATAGCGCTTTGACCTATAATCCATTAGACGCTAACGACTTTAATTATGTTTTTGTAGGAAATGGTTTTGACTATCAGTTAAGTTACTTATTTAAAAACAATTATGAAGTTATTACACGTTATTCTACACAGCGTGTTTCGGACGAAATAAAACAATACAGCCCGAATATTAAACAGTACAGCTTTGGTGTGACAAAATACATTTGGGAACACAATTTCAAACTGCAATCTGAAATTTCGTACGATCAGAATACGTATTTTGGGGGTCGAACCAATAGTGATTGGTACTTACGCTTTCAGGTAGAAATAGGGATTTAAGATTTTTGGCTCAATTAAAGAGAAAGTGCGTCAAATTTTCAAGAAAGCAGCGTTTGGTTAGCACACGATTATAAAAAAAGGCTTTCCTCACTTAAGAGAAACAGCCTTTTTGAATTTTATATCATTAAAAACCGAATTTCGTGCGCTATTGTTATGAATAAACTCAGGAATTACAATCAGGTTTTTAAGATTCTTTTTTTCTATTCATTCGCATGTTGAGCATTTCGACGGTTAATGAAAATGCAATGGCGAAATAAAGGTAACCTTTCGGTACGGCACCCACTTTTTCTCCTACTAATGTAGCATCAGAAAGGTGCATACTTTCAGTGATTAGCATAAATCCAATCAATATTAAAAATGCCAAACCTAATATTTGAATAGACGGATTAGCGTTTACAAATTTTCCTACAGGAACTGCAAAAAGCATCATTACCATCACAGAAATTACCACTGCGGTAATCATAATGTACAAAGCGCCTTCAATTCCATTGGTCATACCTACGGCTGTTAAAATAGAGTCTACAGAAAAAATCAAATCGATTAATAAAATTTGAAAAATAACGCTGCCGAAGGACTTTGTGGCTGCACTTTTTAGAGTAGCTTCTTCATGGCCTTTATGATCCACTTTTTCTCTGATTTCGTTGGTACTTTTATAAATCAAAAACAATCCACCGACTAATAAAATCATGGCTTGCCCTGTGATGTTGGCACTAAACCATCCAAAATCAAACGAAAACCAAGGCGCTTTCATGGCAATCAAAAGTGTGATACCAAACAATAACGCAATTCTCATAAACATAGCAAGAAAAAGTCCGATACGAGTGGCTTTCTTTCGATCTTCTTCGGGCAATTTTCCGGTAACAATTGAGATGAAAATGATATTATCAATTCCTAAAATAATTTCCAAAAACGTCAAGGTCAATAAAGCAATCCACGCGTCTGGCTGTAAAAATATTTCCATTGTGTTCTAAATTAATAAAGAATAATTAAAAAATTAAAGGACAAATATACTAGAATAACCGACAAAGATGATGAAATGTACTTCCTAAAATTATAAGAAAATCTCAAATGCTACATTATTTCTCTACAGTCTTCTTTTGCTTGAAGTTTACTAGAAAACTAATCTTTTAGTTTTACTACTGTACCTGTTTGTTTTTCAGCACTTCCCACAACATTAAATTCAAAAGTATAAGAATTAGCAGTCGTGCTTAAAATTTTTAAAGAAACTGCTTTCTTCTCGGCCCTATTTTTAGGGTTGATTTTTTGAATGATATATTCGCAATCGTTAATCCATCTAACAGAAGATGTATCTGATTTTCCTTCAAAAAAATCAATCTCCTGGTTTTCTGTTCGAACAAAAGTGGTGCTTTTTTTTACACCATTCACTTCCATTTCAAATTTAAAAGTGCCTGTTTTAAAATCGCTACACCGCCGCTCTGGCACTTCAAAACAAGACGTTAGCATTACTAATAAAAAAACGAATGATACTACTTTCTGCATGAGGATAATTAATTAATGATGAGGTCAAATTTCTGTAACAACCCAGGCAATCCTTGTAAACTAAACTGGGCTTTTTTGATTATATTTAGCTGTGGGTCAATAGTATAATTACTGGCTGTTTCAAAATTGCAATACGAGAGATTACAATTTTCGAAAAGTGTATGAAGTAAATCGCAATTTCTAAAAACTGATTTTTGAAGATTTGTACCCTCAAATGTAGCTTGCAAAAAAGTAGAATCTGCAAACTTTGTAGAAGGCATTTTCTTTCCATCAAAAGAACTAAAATCAAGTTTACACTTCTCAAAAGCTACTTCAAACAAAAAATCGTCACAGGCATGAAAAGCAATACCGATGAGTTTGCAATTTTTAAATAAAACCGTTTTTAAACTAGTATTTGGCAACTGTACTGCAGAAAGATTACAATCGATGAACTCGCAATTCATAAACGTACAAGACGAAAAAATAGCTTGGCTAAAATCGCAATTTTTAAAAATACAATCTTCGTATTCTATCGAGTTGAATTTATTTTCGATAGCAATTATTTTTTCAAATGTTGCATTGAAGTGATTTTCTGTGTTCATTAGGGTTTAAATATACTGTTAACCATCTTACTCAATCCTTTAAAAGCACAAAAAATTCCCGAACCACTAATGGCTATACCTATAATTAAAACCAAAACAAACAAAGATTGTTGCTTATTGATAAAAGCAAAATGTATCACGGCTGGCCCCAAAAAGATGAGAGGCAACGCTGCTGCTAGAAATACAATTCCACGATTTAATTCGGTTTTATTTACTGCCATGATTGTTTTCTTTAAAATATTCTATCGCTTTTCTAACGCTGCCTTGCTGCACTAATAATTCTTTGGCAGCGGCATGCGAAACAGCAAGCTCAGTGATAATCATCTGAACACCACGCTCTACCAATTTGTCATTACTCAGCTGCATATCAACCATTTTATTGCCTTTTACTTTACCTAACCGAATCATGGTAGCTGTCGAGATCATGTTTAGCACCATTTTTTGGGCCGTACCCGCTTTCATTCTGGAGCTTCCTGTTACAAATTCAGGACCTACAATTACTTCAATAGGAAACTGTGCCGTTTGCGAAAGCGGACTCCCTGCATTACAGCTAATGCTTCCAGTGAGAATTTTATTTTCATTGCATTTTTCTAAACCGCCAATGACATAAGGAGTAGTTCCTGACGCTGCAATACCCACAACCACATCTTTTGAAGAAATATTTTGCTCTTGTAAGTCAATCCATGCTTGGTTTGGGTTGTCTTCGGCTCGCTCAACCGCTTTTCTTATGGCTGTATCTCCTCCTGCTATAATTCCGTTGACCAAATCAAAGGCCACACCAAAAGTAGGAGGACATTCAGAAGCGTCGACCACACCGAGCCTGCCCGATGTTCCTGCACCAATATAAAATAAGCGACCTCCGTTTTGTAACCGAATGACAATTTCGTTTACTAAGAGTTCTATTTGAGGCAATGCTTTTTCCACGGCAAAAGGAACCGTTTTATCTTCGGCATTCATATTAAAAAGTAGTTCGGCAACCGACATTTTTTCTAAATGATCGAATGCAGAAGATTGTTCGGTGGTTTTGATAAAAGTCATATTAATTTCTTGTCGAAGGTTCAGCGGCTTTCAAAAGTACTAAATCTGTGTAAAATTAAGTCAAATAATAGCTAACAATTTATTTTTTAAGCAACACTTAACACCACATACTCTATTCTTGTAACCAGCTTTGAACAGCAAAAAATTCATCTACGTAGCAGCAACTGATTTTTCTAAAAATTTAGCTTTAATTTCATCCGTTGGCATAAGGCACGATTCCTTTTTGCCATACCATTTATAGCGGTTTCGAGCAACAAAATCATATAAAGGATCACGCAAACTTGAGGGAATAAAGGAGAACATGGCCAGCCAGCGATTTATGCCCCCCAACATTTTTAAAGCCTCGAGAGCGGCACTTGATTTTAAAAAATAGGCCTTTCCGGGCTCGTACAAAATCATGCTATCCACTTGTAACCGATCTACTTTAAGATAATCAAGGATTTGAATTCCCAATTCAGATTGAAGAGGAACAAATCTAAAGATATCTTTTTTGTCACGTTTTATGAGATATTGAACAGCATTGTCACACAAATTACAGACACCGTCAAATAAAATAATTACTTTATCACTAGGAAGACCATTCATCACACTACTTTTTAGGTTCTACAAATTCTAATAAATCTAAGGCTACATTGGAAGTAAATACACCATAGTTAACCAAGGCTTTTTGACGCTCAATTTTATCAATCGTACCAATGGATTTTCCGTCAAACATTCGCACACGATCGCCCACTTTTAAAATTACTTTTGGTTTTTCAGGCTTGATGCTTTCTTTTAATTTTTTATCCTTCTTTTCGAGTCGTATTTCTTCAACTTTGGTTTCAACCTCTTTCGTGAGCTCTTTTTTCTTTTGTTCGATTACTTTAATTTCTTTTGTGGTAGCTTTGACACGTTTTGAATTTTCAATTTCAACCATTTTCATTAATTCACTAACAAGTACTTTCTTATTCTTATTGTTGAAATATTTAGCAGCAAGATCATCAATTTTTTGCCCTAGATAAATTAATTTTTGGTTACTGTCATACAATTCCTGATAACTTTCGAGTTTTTGCTTGATTTTGGCATTAGTAAGCTCTAGTTTTTTACTTTCTTCTCTCGCCTTAGACTCGACTTCTTTCAAATCAGTAGAGGTTTTTTCCATTTTAGAACGCTCTTTTTGCAGCATGGCGATGGTTTTGTCAAACCGCACTTTTCCCACCTCGATTTTCTTCTTTGCACGATTGATTAAACCAAAAGGAATACCATTTTTTTGAGCCACTTCAAAGGTAAAAGAACTACCCGCTTGACCTAAAACCAGTTTGTATAGCGGTTCAAGCGTTTTTTCATCAAAAAGCATATTGGCATTTTGAGCAAATGGCAACTCATTGGCCAAAATTTTTAAATTAGAATAGTGTGTGGTGATAATTCCGAAAGCCTCACGATGGTAAAATTCTTCCAAAAAAATCTCCGCTAAGGCACCACCCAACTCAGGATCAGAACCTGTACCGAATTCATCAATCAAAAACAAGGTGTTTTTGCTACACTTTTTTAAAAAGTAATTCATATTTTTTAAACGGTAGCTGTATGTACTTAAATGATTTTCGATAGATTGATTGTCGCCAATATCGGTTAAAATGCGTTCAAATAAAAAAGTTTCGCTTCGTTCATGAACAGGGATGAGAATTCCACATTGAAGCATCAACTGCAATAGTCCGACCGTTTTTAAAGAGATTGTTTTTCCTCCAGCATTCGGTCCAGATATAACAATGATGCGGTTTTCTTGACTAAATTCAAATGTTTGCGGAAAAGTCTTTTCATTTTTTTGTGCATTAGATAGATATAAAATCGGATGGTATGCCTCTCGGAAATATACTTTACGTTCCTCTGTAATTTGAGGAAGAACACCATTGATTTTTAAAGCATATTTAGCTTTAGCAGCAATCATGTCAATGTCGCTTAAAAAATCTTGGTATTCAATTAATATTGACAAAAAAGGTCGGATATTTTCTGTTAATTGTTTTAAAATACGCTTAACTTCTTCTTTTTCATCGAATTCTAAATTTTGCAATTCTCGAGAATAAGCAAATGTAGCCTCTGGCTCAACGTAAGCAATGCTGCCTGTTTTTGAAGTACCGAGAATGGTACCTTTCACTTTTCTGCGATACATTGCTAAAACAGCAAGTACCCTGCGATTTTCAACCACACTTTCTTTAATGTCGTCAAGATAACCTAACGAATTGTACTGCGATAATGCAGAACCAAAACTCTGATTGACCTTACCCCTTACAATGCTAATACGCTTACGTATTTCAGATAATGCAGGAGAAGCGTTGTTTTTAACTTCACCATATTTATCGACAATCTGATCAATACACTCGATAATGGTTCTTGTATATTCTACTTTGTTTGACCTAAGATTAAGATTCGGGTAATATTCAGTGAACTTTTTAAAAAACAAACATAATACATTGGAAGTATCTGAAATGGAAGCAATTTTTCTGAAGCTGTTTACTTCTAACGAACTATTTTGTATGCCTAGAAATTTAATTTCGTGCTCAATAGATTCGAATCCGTGGTTTGGAATAATATTATTGTTGGAAAAGGAAGAAACATATTCGGATGTTTGCCATAGCGACAACATTAAATCCGACTTATTTCTGATAGGTTTAATATCCAGTGCTTTTTCTTTTCCTATTGCTGTAACACAGAGCGTGGAAATAGTTTCTTTGATAGTGGGAAATTGGAGGTCTTCAATTGTTTTTTCAGTAATCGAAATCATGGAGGATGTAAATTTACTAGCTCCCAAAGTTACAAAGAATAGGCGATACTACAAGAAGATACAAGAATTAAGAACTTGTTAAATAGAATTGACATTAGTATAATTTTTCCTCATCCTAGGTTACTATTTAAATCGAAATTCTAACCTTAGACAATAAAAAAACTGGGTCAAATAACATTACATTATTTGACCCAGTTAAAACTATTTGAAAGTTATACTACTTAAAAAATTTATTGTTGTAACAATTTTTCACTTACAACTGTTCCGTCAGTATGTGTAATTTTAGCCACATATACACCTTGCACCTTGTTGAAATCGCTTACAAAAGTTGTATCATTTACACTGTTGTAATTTGCCATCAAACGACCAGCGATATCAAAAATACTAATGCTAGCAATCTCTTTTGAAGATGTTACTTTGAAAACATTATCATTAAGAGAAACTAAAGTATTAGCAGCATCAAACTCAGGATTAGATAAAGAACCATCTGTTTGATATACTAACTCAAAACGGTTAGAAATATTGGTTTCGTTAGTAGTTAAAGTATAGTTTCCAGTGCTTAAATTATGATAAGTATTTAAAACTTTGTCATGTAAATACACTTGCACAGTACCTGAGTTGAAAACCCCCTCAGCATCCGCTAAACTGAATTGGAAAGTTTCAGTAGCAGTACTAGTTTTAGTAATACCAACAGGAACAACGTCAGTTTGTGTGAAAGAAGGTCTTGCATTGATAGCTAATCGTAATGTTGAATTATCCAATAATGTAAACAACTGTGCTGTACTAACAGAATTTCTACCCGCATCGTACATTCTATCATAACCCAAAGTAGTTTCTGGCGTATATCCAACTAATATTTGACTGAATACATCATTTGAACCTGTCATATTTACTTTGTAACGATCAACCACAGTCGATGCTGATTTATATAAGTTGGTATTGCTGTTTGTTAGTCGCATACAGTTGTTGAACTCGATAGTACCTGGTGTTAAAACCTTTACTTGAAATCCTTGTCCAGAAGCAATATTACCATTAAAGCTGGTAGAAATTCCATTAGAAGAAGTTGTTCCTAACCTTGTATATGCTATATAATCTGATTGAGAGTAATTTCCAGACCCGATGTATGATGTAGCACTTGTCCAAATATAAACAACACCATCAAGCTCCTCGTTTTCTACTAAAAATTTATCAGCACTTATAGCAGATGGGTAAGGGTTTCCAAGAAGGTTATATCTTTTACTTCCGTTTAGTGAAGCAGCAGCGTTTACTGCTACTTCAACAGGAACCACACCATTGTTGGTAACTCCGTCCAATTTAATATCGATTTGATCTGTATTTGTTAAGTTGGTAAAAGGAGCTTGTTGCTTAACACGTGCAATAAAACCAGTTCCAGGTGATGTAGCTGTAGCCGGAACCCAACCAGATACATTAATAGGTGTAATTGGCTGATTAACATCCCATCGTAAATAATTGTCAAGAGCGTTAGCTAATGTTCCAGTAAGAGCCTTTGCAGTTGCGTAATCCGAGAGAGCATTGCCTACTAGTGGAGCACCAAGATACACGTAATCATAACGACGCATTATATCGGTTCTTTTAGTTAATTCAATCAATGGTTTGTTAGTAGCATTATCATTTCGTTGAACGAAACTTGCAGTACTAGCCAAAATGATTTTTCCAGTACCTCCAGCTTCATTAACACAATCAATATACTGAGTACCACTCAAAGTAACATCTGCATTTAAAAGCAATGAGTTACACTCAAAAGATCCAGCTGCATAAGGCGCGTTGATAATAACGGCATCCGCGATTGTTGGCACAATACCATTTTCCCAGCCCCCTGCTGTCCAAGTTCTTGTATTATTAGACCAAGGAACTAAAATTGCACATGGCTCGCCTTTAGATCCAATAGTTAAATAACGATAAGTTGCAAAATCCACATCACCAGCTGATTTTACAGAACCACCCGCAGGCGTACTTGTACCGCCAAATGCAGAAATAGCATCTACAGCGGATGGAATTATATCCCATTTCTCTGTAGTGGTGTTGTATCCAACAATTGTATAATCAGTAGTTGTGAAATTAGCAACTGTAGCACCTCTGTAACTCAACGTCACTTTTGAAGCAACACCTCTAAAATCCCAATATTCATTATCAGAAATTTCGGACAATAAAGGATCGATATCTAAATTATCGTCCGGAGTTGCCTTATAAAAGGCAACATCAACTCCCGTTGCAGCAGAAGGGTCTACAATAACCGGAGCTAAAACACCAGTCTGTCCAACAGGCATCGTGAATGGAATCACACCTAAAAACGAGCCATATCCATTTAAGAAGTGATCGTTTGTTGCACCAGACGTTGATGTTCCGCTAGCGAAAATCACTTTACCGTATGTTGTACCTGTTCTTGTTGTAGCAGAAGAATTACCTGAAGTAGTTCCAAAACCATAGTTTCCTGTCTTTAAGTAAACAGATGAGTTATCTTTTACATAAAGAATACCATTATTTTGCAATTGTGCAAAAGATGCGACAGAGAAACACGCTATTAAAGCTGTAAAAAATACTTTATGTGTTTTACCTCTTGTCTTCGATGATAGAGTAGTAGTTTTCAAATTAATTGATTTTAGAGATTAGGAGCCGAATTATGTTGTAACTTGTTTTTTGTACTTAAAAAGTAAAAGAGCCACACACAAGGCTAGTAGTAAGGATGCTACTACATATTGATCAACAGATGCTGGCGGTGGAGGTGGCGGTCCATCGTCTGCTAAAACATTAGTGCTACCACTAGCGACTAATAACACTACTAACCAAAATTTTAAAAGCTTTGTCATGATAATAAATTTAATTTAACCTTTCTTTGAGTGCAAAGATACACTATTATTTTTTTTATTTAAGTTTTTTTTTATTTAATTATCAGTACTGATAATGATATGATAAAATCAGTACTCTTTTTATGATTTTACATCAACCTTACAGTTTATTTTTAAGTATTTCTAATATCTACGTAATACGAATCCGTTTGGTTTTAATATCAACTGCATTTTTTAAAAAGAAATAATTTCCTTATAATCAAAGACTATCCTATCCTCATTAACTTACTAAAAAAGCCTTTTGTTCATGCTTTTTTTTCTAGTTCTTCAAATTCTATAATCAAAATTACTACTTATTCTGTACAAATCATAATTTTTTGCTAATTTTTTTTATAATTGACATAGCAATAACCCTTTTTTAAACTTTTAGACCTATTCACCTAAAAATTTTTACATTTTTTTTCATTTTTGGCTACTAAAATTAAGAAATTGCTAATGACTTGTCTAAAAAATTGTAATGGAAATTGTGGTTTTAATCATTTAAGTATATGATAAAACTTATATCTAGGTTTACAACCTAAGAAATAGAGCAATTTTCCAATTTAGCACTCGTGTTCGTTATAACTACACCTACTTAAATATCATAATAAGCCGTTCGCTTTCTTTTTTGTGAAATTTTCTCAATTTATAATCGCCGAAAACATCCAGTAAGTAAATTCCAGCTTCTTCCATCATTTGTTCAAAATCCGGTAAGGTCAAGGCACGAACTTTTTCTGTAAAATGATACGCATTCCCTTGGTCCTCAAACTCAATTTCTTTAAGAATAAATCCATCCGACACTTTTCGGGTGATGTGAAAGTCAATGCCTTCAACGGTTTTTACTTCCGAAGGTACGAGATTTTCAATTACATACGGTACATTCATAAAATCAAGCACCGCAAAACCATATTCAGAAAGGCTTTCATGAATGGCTTTTAGTGTAGTGAAATTATCCGCTTCATTTTCGAAATAACCAAAACTGGTAAACAAATTAAAAATAGCATCGTATTTTTCAGGACAAGGCTGTCTCATGTCATGCACTCTAAAATGCAACGTATCGTTCGAAAATTTACTTGCTTCGGCAATACTGTTGACCGATAAATCAACTCCCGTAACGTCAAATCCAAGCTGATTTAAGTATATAGAATGGCGGCCTTTGCCACAGGCTAAATCTAAAATCTTAGCTTCTTCGGGTAGGTTTAGATAATGAACAATAGTATCCATAAAAACCTGAGCTTCATTATAATCGCGGTCTTTATAAAGAATATGGTAATACGGTGTGTCAAACCATGAAGAAAACCAATTTTCGGCATGGGAGGTCACATTTGAGGATTCGCTTTGCGGTAATTTCGACATTTATCAGTTTCAGTTAATTCAAGTTTGCAAATTTAGACTATTTTTGTACATTAATAATATAGTGTTTTGCCTTTTGGGCAATTTGGATATGGAAAATTTTAAAATGGTGGCCAAAACTTTTTTTGGTTTTGAAGAAATATTAGCCAAAGAACTTTTACAGTTAGGAGCTCAAGAGGTAGAACAAGGCGTTCGAGTGGTTACATTTAAAGGTGATAAAGGTTTTATGTACAAGGCCAACTTATCTTTACGTACGGCACTAAAAATTTTAAAACCAATTTATTTTTTTAGAGCAACCAATGAAGAAAGTCTTTACAAAGGTATTCAAGGCGTGAATTGGTCTAAGTATATCAATGCCAATCAAACTTTTGTCATTGACGCAACCGTGCATTCCGACCGGTTTAATCACACGGAATTTGTGGCACAAAAATGTAAGGACGCCATCGTAGATCAATTTAGAACCCGAACAGGACAACGCCCTAGTATCGACAAGCAGTTTCCAGACTTACGCATTAATATCCATATTGACAAAGAACAAGTTTCAGTAGCGTTAGACACTTCTGGCCATTCGTTACACCAGAGAGGTTATCGCACGGCTACTAATATTGCACCGATAAATGAAGTCTTAGCCGCTGGAATGTTATTACTTTCAGGCTGGGACGGAAAAAGCGATTTTCTCGACCCCATGTGTGGTTCAGGCACTATACTAGCCGAAGCAGCCATGATAGCCTGTAACATTCCCGCTAATATCAACCGAAAAGAATTTGCTTTCGAAAAATGGAACGATTGGGATAATGACTTGTTTGACCAAATTGTAGATTCTTGTCTCAAGAAAGTGCGCGAATTTCATTACTCCATAACAGGGTATGACAAGGCGCCTTCTGCCGTACAAAAAGCAAAAGACAATATTAAAAATGCCAACCTAGTTGATTATATCAAAATTTCAGAACAAAACTTTTTTGATACTAAAAAAGTAACCAAAGGCCCGCTGCATATCGTGTTTAACCCACCGTACGGAGAACGATTAGATATACAAATGGAACGATTTTACAGAGAAATTGGCGATACATTCAAGCAAAATTATCCTGGAACCAACGCTTGGTTTATCACCGCTAATTTAGAAGCACTTAAATTTGTGGGGTTGAAACCTTCTCGAAAAATCAAACTCTTTAACGGCAGTCTTGAAGCACGACTCGTTAAATATGAGATTTACGAAGGAAGTAAACGAGCCAAGTTTGCTACTCCATCTAACCTTGAAGGCTCGGATCAACAAATAGAAGGTTAATTTTATAATTTTTAAACATGAAACTTAAAGCCAAGGCCTTTATTTTACAATTACTTAGTTTTGCAACGGTATTTATTCTTGTTCGCTACCTTATAGCAAATTATACCGCACTTGAGGGTATCTGGATTTCAGTAACGGCATTCGTAGTCGGAACTATTTTGGCACCTCAATTTCAAGCCGTATCTACAAAAGACGGCGAAAAACTGTTTATGAAATGGATTTTCATGAAAGATATCAAGGAAATTAAGTAAAATTTTGTTGTAACACAAAAAATACAAAGAAAGCTACTTATTTTTATGAGATGCTATTGTTTTCTTTGTGTAACTTTGCCAATCCTTAATGCGATCTGGATTTTGCAACTTTGTGTCATAGCCTATACACCAGAAAACTATTTTATCTAAAAATGAGTACAATAGAAAAAATACAAGAAGACGTTTTAGTAGCTGAAGCAATCGATGAAACCAATCAAATTGTGTTGTACAACGATGATGTTAACACCTTTGATCACGTGATTGAAACCTTGATTAGGGTGTGCGATCATACCGCCATTCAAGCCGAACAATGTGCCATTTTAGTACATTATAAAGGAAAATGCACCGTAAAAACAGGTTCTTTTGAAGAACTCAAACCCCAATGTACACAGCTCTTGGAGGCCGGACTCAGTGCTGAGTTGGTTTAAAAAAGTACACTTAAACCCTACAGAATTTAGCTGTTAACTTTAAAGAATATTTGAAGTATCAACTGTCCTTGAAGCCGTCGTTGGCGAACTCAAATGAGATTTGATAATGTTTTTTATTACAAAAAAACCGCAACAAGTACTAGTACAAGTCGCGGTTTGTGAATTTATAATTTTAGATTAATAGTAGTGCTACCTATATCTAAAAATTTAGTCACTTAGTTTAACATACGAAACCATTGTACGACCATCTCCACTATTAAAAATAGTAGCAGGCGAACCGCCTACTACTCTAGCCCATAATTTTAATGTTGTGGATCCCGTAACTGTAATAACTTTGCTACCTGTACCTGTTCCACCAATTGTTACTAATGAACTGCTATTCGCTGGGTTTGCTGTTTGTTCAACTGACCGAACAAGTACTTCAGTGTAAGGAAGGATGACATTTGAATCATCCGTTAAATATGCCGTGATAAAACGAAGACTCACAGCATAGGATTTAAATTCACCTCTACAGGAATAATTTATTAAATAAGTACCCGCTGATGGTAAAGTAAAAGTGACCAACGTCTGAGGGGTTCCCGCATTGATTATAGCTGTAGTCCCTAATAATGCAGATGAGTTTACCAATGCCACGGGAGTAGGTGCCATTGTTACGATGTCTCCACTAGTATTTACCCCAAGAAATTGACCCGTAGAAACAGGACTTGCTGATGTAAGATTAGAAAGCCGAACACCTGAGGTATTGGTTACACCTGAATTTATTTCTAACTTTTGAGCAGGCACCACGGTACCAATACCAACTCTGTCATTTGATGCATCCACACTCAAGGTAGTGCCATCTACTGAAAGTTGATTAACTATTGCAGTACCCGTACTGTTAGCAAAAGCTAAAGTTTTGCCATCAAGGTTAGCCGTACGGTTAGCAGTTAGCTTGTCGTTGGCATTATAGATGTTGTTGCCGTTTCCTGCAGTAACTCTTTGCCACACTGTACCATCAAAAAAGTAGTACCCAGCCGTTGTAACATTTATGGTTTTACCAGCAGGAGCTGTATCAGCTATAGTTACGTATACCAAAGTACCTGTTCTATCATCAGGAACTGCATTAGTATATAGTGCGTTTTTAGCCCTTAACTGATCACCGCTTAATCTAGGTATTATGATACCGTCTGAAACCGCAGTTTCAGCAGATTTACCAACAATCTCTAAAGTAGCTTTAGGCGTCTTTGTTCCGACTCCTACTTGTGCATAAGTCCATAAACTTATGGTTAGAGTTAGCGTTAATAATAATTGTTTTGTTATTTTCATTTTTGTGAAGTTTAAGTTTTGTTAAAAAAAAGACAATTTTAAGAATAGGTCTTTTTAAATACTACACCAACAGTACTGTGTAGTAATGTTACCTATATCTAAAAATTTAATTACTCAGTTTAACATAAGAAACCATTGTACGACCATCTCCATTATCAAAAATAGTAGCAGTAGAACCATTTGCATAAGCCCTCAATTTTAAAGTTGTAGCACTCGTTACCGTAATCACTTTAGTACCTGTTCCTGTGCCTCCAATTGTAAGTAATGAACTATTATTTGCCGGGTTTGCAGTTTGTTCAGATGAAACAACTAATACTTCACTGTTTGGGATAACAGCATTAGCACTATCTGCTAAATATCCAACAATCCAACGAGCACCAGTAGTATATGATTTAAACTCTCCTCTACAAGCATAATTTATTAAGTAAGTACCCGCTGATGGTAAAGTAAAAGTAACTAACGTTGCAGATGTTCCAGGATTGATTGTAACAGTAGTACCTAATAAGGCAGATGCGTTTTCTAATACCACTGGATTAGATGGAACTCTTACGATATCACCATTTGCATTAACTCCAATAAGCTCACCTGTAGAAGTAGGACTTGCAGAGGTTAGGTTAGAAAGTCTTACACCTGAAGTATTGGCAACTCCAGAATTTACTTCTAATTTCTGAGCAGGTGCAGCCGTACCAATACCTACTCTGTCATTAGACGCATCTACACTTAGAGTACTGCCATCTACTGAAAATTGGTTCACTACTGCTGTACCCGTTGTATTGGTAAAGGATAATGTCTTACCATCTAGATTTGCCGTACGGTTAGCTGTTAGTTTGTCGTTTGCATTGTAGATGGTATTACCGTTTCCTGTGGTAACTCTTTGCCAAACTGTTCCGTCAAAAAAGTAATAACCTGCGGTTGTTACATTAATTGTTTTAGTCGAAGTTATTCCAACGGGAGCGGTTACATATACCATTGTGCCCGTTTGTGCAGCTGCATAAGCAGCATCTTTAGCTTTCAATTGATCACCCGTAAGACGTGGTACAATAACACCGTCTGCAGCGGTAGTTTCAGCTGGTTTACCAACAATATCTAAGGTGGCCTTAGGAGATTTTGTTCCTATCCCAACTTGGGCTGAAGTATATAAACTAGCGCTTAAAGCTAGCGTTAACAATAGTTGTTTTGTTATTTTCATTATTATGAAGTTTAAATTTTGTAAAAAAAAAAGACATTTTTGTTTATGTATGCCTAAGCAATCTCTTCGAGAGTAGCCTCTAACGGCGGTGGAAAGTAACCGTGTAAAGCATAAGTAGTATGATTACAACATTTAAAAGTTGCAACAATAAACCATGTGCTTGATTGTAAAGAAACTAAGAGTTCTTTTTGAGCACTACTGCTAAGGTTTTCGGGTAATTTGTTAGTAGATTTTTTTACTGTGGCAGGTACTACAAGTGCTACAACAATTTCGTTTTTTAGTGCAAGTCTTTTATTTGGCTCTTGAACTTGTTGTGGTCGTTTATGAGTAGTTTTAGTTTTTGAAGAAACCGCACCCGCATTTTTAGCAAAAGATGTAGCAATCTTTTTTTTAGATAACGTACCAACCTTTACAACCTGAAAATCGTTAAAACCACTTACAAGTGTGTTTTCAAGTACATAAACAGGAGTAGTATTTTGATGCAGTAATTCAAAGCCACTAACCTCTGTACCTATTTCGATATGAATAGGTTCGGGGCTGGCAAAAGATAAAAAAGGGAATAATAAACTAAAGGATAATAAGCCTAATTTGTGCTGTGCTGTGCTGTGCTGTGCTGTGCTGTGCTGTGCTGTGCTGTGCTGTGCTGTGCTGTGCTGTGCTGTGCTGTGCTGTGCTGTGCTAATTTACAAAAAAAAGCTGAGACAACAAAGTGTTTCTTAGAAATAAATGCTATGTGGTTTAAAATATTCATACTACAAATGTAGTGTTTTTTTTATAAAAATGATAAAATCAGTAGGATTTCTTTAAAAAAAATCAATGCGGTAGCTTATCTTTCAGCACCCCATACAAAAAAGTACCCAGTAAAGCGCCAATTAAAATAAAAATCACGGGAAAAATACCCGCTCCTAAAAGTATAAAAATAGGTCCCGGACAAGCGCCAACAAGTGCCCAACCCAGACCAAAAAATAGTCCGCCTATCCAATACCGGGCTGAGCCAGGTTCTTTATCAGCAATAACAATAGGATTTCCGGATACATCCTTGATATGTAACCGTTTAATGAGTTGTATGCCTAGTAAACCAGTCACAACTGCTACGCCAATAATGCCATACATGTGAAAGGATTGAAAATGAAACATTTCATAAATACGATACCACGAAACGGCTTCTGATTTGGTTAAAACAATTCCGAAAATAAAACCAACTACAATATATTTTAAGTACTTCATGTGCTTTGTGTTGTGAAAAAAATTAATGAATTTGTGTTGCCGCATAATAGTTACATCCCTAACTCACTTTTTTGAATATTAGAATAGTAAAGGCAAAATAAAATGTGCCATAATCATACCTCCTACAAAGAAGCCAACTACAGCTTTTAGAGAAGGGAGTTGCAAATTACTGAGTCCAGAAATAGCGTGTCCTGACGTACAACCTCCGGCATATCTGGAACCAAAACCAATGAGCAAACCACCTATGAGTAATAAGGCAATCATTTTTGGCGACTCGAATGCAGCCGTTCCGAAGAGTAAATCAGGGGCGAGTTTACCTGCTGGAGCGTCAATATGAAGGCTTTGTAGTTGCGCAACCGTATCTGGATTTAGCGCTACATTTGAAGCATCATGCAAAAAATGAACCGCCACATAACCACCTAACATGGCACCCAAAACCACCATGAGATTCCAAATTTGGTCTTTCCAATTGAATTTAAAAAAATCAGAAAATTTATCGGCTCCAGCTATCGAACACAGGGTTCGAAGATTGGACGACATTCCAAACACCTTACCAAAATAATTCAAGCAAAGCATTACTAAACCAATTAAAAAACCTGATACGTACCAGGGCCAAGTAGCCGACAATTGTTCCATATTTTAAACTTTGGTTGCAAAAGTAAGCATATAAATCATTTTATTAAACAATTGTAATCGGATTAAAATATTCACTTAAATTTGTACTGAAAAATGAAGGTTTGTATTGCTGAAATTGGAGTAATCAAGCCGGCTTCAATTTTTCATTACACTACACAATACTAACTGCTTAAAAATAAATATAAAGCAATGAAAAAATTTGCAATAGAAATTAAATGGGGAATTCGATATGCCTTTTTATGGATTTTATGGTTGTATGCCGAGAAAAAATTCGGTTATTACAACACTAAAATCAATGATCATGCCTTGTATTCGATGCTTTTTATGGTGGTGATGCTCATTGTGTACTTTGCCGCAATCAAAGAAAAAAAAGTAGATTTTTTTGAAAATCAGATGAGTTGGAAACAAGGTGTGGTAACAGGAATTTTTCTTACGGTAGTTATTGTTTTACTTACTCCTATTTGTCAAATTATTTTCCATAAAGCCATTGCACCCGAATTTTTTCCGAACATGATTAAACATGCGGTTTCAAATGGAAATTCAGCCGAAGTAGCTCAAAACTATTTTAATCTGTGGAGTTATATTTTACAAAGTATTTTTGGAACTTTATCTCTGGGTGTGGTGCTATCGGCAATTGTGGCTTTATTTTTGCAAACCAAAAAAGAAAAATAAAACCAATGAAATATAATGCTTACCTCCTCGTACTTTGTTTGATTTTGACGGTGTCTTGTGTCAGTACTAAATCAACTTTAAAAAATGTAGATCCAGCGGCCTCATTGATTTTGAATAAAGAAAATGCCTTTATCATCACTTCAATATCAAGTGACCCCAAATATGGTTATGATAAAGATTATCCCGTAAATGTTTTTTACCAAAACACTAAAAATGATTCCATCAATGCCATTCGGTTTTTTAATGCACTAACAGGTCCAAAAGGCGAAAAAATTTTTTACAAAAAAGTAGAAATTTGTTGCCCTTTTCCGAGTAAAAATTCGGTTTCAGGAGCGGCTTTACTCGATGTCTATCAAGTAACTTGGGTCGGACAAGCGAGACCTATAACATTGTATATCAATCGTTACGAAAAAAGCACACTCATGGCACCTCAAGGCTTTGCTTTAAAATCATTTTAGGGCTGCACTGAAGTATTTTTTCTTGTTTGGAAAATCTCGATGAGACACTTGTGATAGCGCTAGTCAATGGCATACCCCACTCCTACTCTTTTTATTTGGAAAAAAAATCAAGCATCTAATAAGAATTGTAGGTAAAAAAATCATTTTTAGCTGAAAAGTCTGTTGTTAAATATTCGCTCACTTTTCGGCTATTTTAGACTGCGTTATGTATCTTTGCACCTTTAAAAATCAGACCATGAATTTACAACATATTCCAAAAATCAAACATTTAGAAAGTGATAACTTTTTTCTCTTAGCCGGCCCGTGTGCCATTGAAGGAGAAGAAATGGCTTTACAAATTGCCGAGCGATTAGTTAAAATCACAGATGATTTACAAATTCCGTTCGTTTTTAAAGGTTCGTTCAAAAAAGCCAATCGCTCTCGAATAGACAGCTTTTCAGGCATTGGCGACGAAAAAGCTTTAAAAATTTTACGCAAAGTATCAGAAACTTTCCACGTACCTACCGTGACCGATATTCATACCAATGAAGATGCAGCCAAAGCAGCCGAATATGTTGATGTATTGCAAATTCCTGCTTTTTTGGTTCGACAAACGGATTTGGTAGTTGCAGCGGCCAACACCGGTAAAACCGTTAATTTGAAAAAAGGACAATTTATGAGTCCAGAAAGTATGAAGCATGCCGTACAGAAGGTACTCGATTGTAACAATCAAAATGTGATGGTTACCGACCGTGGAACGATGTTTGGCTACCAAGATATGATTGTAGATTATCGTGGAATTCCTACCATGCAGCAGTTTGCCACAACCGTTTTGGATGTTACACATTCTTTGCAGCAACCCAATCAAACGGCTGGCGTAACGGGAGGCCGACCCGATATGATTGAAACTATTGCCAAAGCTGGAATTGCTGTAGGTGTAGACGGTATTTTTATCGAAACCCATTTTGACCCTGCAAATGCTAAAAGTGATGGAGCCAATATGTTGCACCTCAACTACTTTGAAGATTTAATGAAAAAGTTGGTGGCCATCCGAAAAACGGTAAAAGGTTTTTAAAAAATAAAATAACACTTTTTTTTCCTGCTGAATCAGGGTTTGAAAAGTATTTTCTTAGCTTAGTAGTGACTTTATAAATTTGGTTTCCGCCATAAAGCGTGAAACCATTTTTTTGCAACATGGTTTTCGAGCTAAAAACTTTTAAATACTTGATAAACATCGTTATTACAATAATATCATCGTTTTATTTAAAAAAAAAGCAGTAGAAAATTAGGACGAAACTTTTTAATTTATTTACTTTGCATCTCAAAGTACTTTAAAAAATGGATGCGAATAAATATTTGAATGATATTTCTGAAATTAAAAACATGATGAACCGTTCATCACGTTTTATCTCGCTTAGCGGTTTATCGGGCATTTTGGCTGGAATTTATGCTTTGGTGGGTGCTTATTTGGCTTACCAAACCATTTATTTTGACCAAGCGGAAATGGGCTCGTATAAAACACTAGTCATTTCAGAACAAGCGGTTATTAAGCTTCTTATCATTGCCGGAAGTGTACTGATTTTATCAGTGGTAACCGGAATTTTTTTAACCGTTAGAAAAGCCCAAAAACAAGGAGAGAAAATCTGGGACAAATCTACACAGCGATTAGTAATCAACTTCTTGATTCCGCTAATAACGGGCGGTATTTTAATTCTGCATTTAATCGAGAAAGAACAATTTTCACTCATTGCACCACTCACACTTTTATTTTACGGCCTCGCCATCATCAATGCAAGTACGTATACCATTAGTAATGTAAGATATCTTGGCGTAACCCTTCTTGTATTGGCTTTTATATCGTTGTGGTTTATTGGGTATGGTTTATTATTTTGGGCTATCGGGTTTGGATTTTGTCATATTTTTTACGGCGCCATGATGTATTTTAAATACGAAAAGCACTCATGAAAAACCTGATTCAAAATATTAATAAGACCTTTGATCATCGAATTCGACTTGGCATAATGTCGGTTTTGATGGTAAATGAATATGCTGATTTTAATCGACTTAAAGAACTATTAGGCGTTACAGACGGTAATCTTGCTAGTCATGCCAAAGCGCTTGAAGCGGAAAATTACATCGCGATTGAAAAACAATTTGTGGGCAAAAAACCCAATACACGGTACATGACAACGCCTTTAGGTAGAAAAGCTTTTCAGGAACACATCGAGGCTCTCGAAAAATTAATTCAAAATGGAAACTAAAAAAATTTACCTATTAACTTTGAATTTCAAAGTACTTTATAATTAATAAGATGACTGATTTACAAATAATACAAACGCAAACCTTCCCCATCAAAATTGCTTTGAGCTGTTTTGCAATTGGCACATTGGTTTTTATCGCATTATTACTCCTTCCTGATGAAACCGCTATTTTCATGGCTGGAGCTAGTTTTGCCTTACTCGCTGCATTACTTCATTTGCTACTACTCATATTCCTGCTTTTTAAACTACTGTTTAGGTACGAAAAATCTTCTAAAATCGTACAAGAAATGCTTTATCTACTTGCTAATTTTCCGATTGCCGGACTTTACTTTTTTATCATTATTAATCATAACTCACTTTTTTAACCCTTAATTTATTTTTTTATGGAAACTCCTCAAAATGACCTTGCGTTTTACCAAACCACCACTGCCAAAATTATCATGGTAGGATTACTTGCTTTATTTTTATTGATTCCGCTTTCGTATGTGCAAAGCCTGATTACCGAACGAGCCGACCGAAAAAAAGAAGTCGTACAAGAAGTAACCACCACTTGGGGCTCGGACGTACATATTTACGGACCCACACTCCGGATTCCGTATTATGTATTTAGTGAAACAACCACCCTAAATCCTGCGACCAAAAAGGAGGAAATCACGCAAACAAAATCCATTGCCTATGCCTATTTCTTTCCTGAAAAAGTCGACTTTAAAACCCAAATTAAAAAAGACAATTCTTTAAAAAGAGGTTTGTACAGCGTGGTTGTTTTCTCGACGGATATTCAGGTCAAAGGCGCTTTTGGTGTGCCCAATTTTAAAAAATTACAAATTGACGAAGCCAATGTGCTGTGGGATCAAGCTACAATGGTACTTAAAACCACCAATTTAAAAAGCAGCAAAAGCAATTTGAAGTTGAAAGCCAATCAATATGATTTGACTTTTGAATCGAAAGAAAATACTGATAAATATTTTGACGACTTAGAAAGCGAAATTTTTGATTTGCGCGAAACTAAATCAGTTGCCTTTGAATTTCAGATGAAATACAACGGAAGTAACTCTGTGAAATTTGTTCCTGTGGGAAAAAACACTACGGTTTCTATTGATTCTGATTGGGAAAATCCAAGTTTTGAAGGCATTTTTTCGGCCAATACAGGTTCAAAATCGATTACCGAAAATGGTTTTCATGCCGATTGGACTATTCTGCAAGTCAACCGCCCTTTTGCACAAGAGCATGCCGAATATTTACCACAACTCAACGAATATCTTTTTGGTGTAAAACTCATTGAAACGGTCGATCAATACCAACAAAACGAACGCGCTTCGAAATATGGTTTTTTAATGATTGGTCTTACGTTTTTAATTTTCTTTTTGATTCAAACCATTAGTAAAATCAGCATTCATATTTTCCAGTACGGCATGATTGGTTTGGCTTTGGTATTATTTTATACCTTATTAATCTCCATAACCGAACATTCTAGTTTTTCGATTGCTTATATCATTGCTTCAATTGCGGTTTTGGTGATGTTATTTTTGTACACGCTTTCTATTTTAAAAAGTCGGAAGTTTGCTCTATTTGTAGCTTCGTCGCTTGCTGCTTTGTATGCTTTTATTTTTGTGATTATTCAGTTAGAAAATTATGCATTGCTTGTAGGAAGCGTAGGATTGTTTATGATTTTAGGAATTGTGATGTATTTTTCGCGCAAGATTGATTGGGATTTGAAATCGTAAATGTTTTTTTTGTCATGAAAAAATAATTTTTTCTTGTACTGAAAATGGGTTTGCGTTAGCGGTTGTAGCGGCATCCTTTGAGAAAGCCCCGTTCTTTTTTGAACGGGGCTTTCTCAAAGATACAGCGGAAGACGCGACCTTGCTTGATTCCGGCCCTCAAAGCCGGAATCAAGCGAGGGAACGCCCAAAAAATTTGCTTAAAAGGTATATTTTCTGTCTTAAATCAGCGTAATTATTGTTCTTACAGGCGTTTTTTAAAGTTGTAATTAAAGAGTTCATTTTTCTTGCATAGTTGGAAATTAAATTTTACTTTTAGCTATGTTAGAAAATTAGGTTATGACAGAGGTGGATATCGAATTAGAGAATAAGGCCATTGCGAAGGAATACAAAGAGTTACTGCGAATTAGTTATCAAACCCTTTCGGATGATGACAAAAAATTAATTCGGAATGCCTTTGATTTAGCAGTGGAAGCCCACAAAGACGTGCGACGAAAATCGGGCGAGGCTTACGTTTTTCATCCGATTGCGGTGGCAAAAATTGTGGCGTCGGAGATTGGTTTAGGAGCGAGTTCGATTGCAGCGGCTTTGATGCACGATGTGGTGGAAGATACGGATATTACGGTTGAAGACATCGAGAAAAAATTCAATCCAAAAATTGCACAATTGGTAGCTGGATTGACTAAAATTTCGCAGGTTCAAAAGGATATGAATGTTTCACTTCAGGCAGAAAACTTCAGAAAAATGCTGTTGACGCTACACGACGATGTTCGGGTTATTTTGATAAAACTTGCTGATAGGTTGCATAATATGCAAACGATGGATGCTATGGCCGACTATAAGCAGATGAAGATAGCCTCGGAAACCTTGTATATTTATGCACCACTCGCCCACCGTTTGGGATTGTATAATATTAAAACCCAACTGGAAGACTTGGGTTTAAAATATACTGAACCACAGGTGTATAACGAAATTGTGAGTAAAATAAAAGAAACAAAAGAGGAACAAGACGAGTATATAAAAACCATTTCGGATGTACTTCGGGCATCGCTAGATCAGGAAGATATTGAGTATGTGATAAAAGGACGGCCAAAATCAATTTATTCGATTCGCCGAAAAATGAAGGCACAAAACGTGAGCTACGAGGAAGTTTACGACAAGTTTGCCCTTAGAATCGTGTATAAAAGCGAACCGAGTCAGGAGAAATTTTTGGCTTGGAAAATTTACTCTATCGTAACGGATCATTATCGTCCGAGTCCGAGCCGGTTGCGCGATTGGATTTCATCGCCAAAATCGACTGGTTATGAAGCTTTGCACATCACGGTTATGGGGCCAAAAGGCCGTTGGGTAGAAGTGCAAGTCCGAAGCGAACGTATGGACGAAATAGCCGAAAAAGGCTATGCCGCACATTATAAATACAAACAAGGTGCTACTGAAGAAAGTGGTCTTGATGTTTGGCTCAATCTTTTGCGGGAAGCGTTAGAAAATCAAGAATCGAATGCGGTTGACTTTGTGGAAGATTTCAAAATGAATTTATATTCGAAAGAAATCTTTGTTTTTACACCCAAAGGCGAAATCAAATCCTTGCCTAAAGGAGCTACTTCGCTCGACTTTGCTTTTAGTATTCACTCAGAAATTGGCGTAAAAACCAGAGGAACACGTGTAAACGGCAAATTGGTGCCGCTAAATTACGAGTTAAAAAGTGGCGATCAAATAGAAATTATTACGTCTGTTAACCAAAAACCTACTTCACACTGGTTAGATTATGTAACTACTTCTCGCGCCAAAACTAAAATTAAAAATGTTTTAAACGAAAACACCAAGAAAATTGCCGAAGAAGGAAAAGAATTACTCACCCGAAAACTGCGGCATTTAAAAATTACCATTAACGAAACGGTTGTTAATGAATTGGTGAGTTTCTTGAAACTAAAAACAAGTCTGGATTTATTTTACAGAGCAGGAACTGGTGCCATAGACAATGCACAATTAAAAGAGTTTGCCTCCTTAAAAAGCAACTCGTTTATGAATTTTTTCAAAGCTAAAATTAAGCGAGCTCCCACACAAAATCAGGATTTTATTGCTAAAGAAGAGCTTAGTCAAAATTATGATATGCTTGTTTTTGGCAAAGAACAGGACAAGCTCGATTATAAACTTTCGGCCTGTTGTAACCCGATTCCAGGTGATGAAGTTTTTGGCTTTGTAACCATCAATGAAGGCATTAAGGTACATAAAAAAGATTGTCCAAACGCCATTAGTTTACAATCGAATTATGCCTATCGAATTATTCAAGCCAAATGGATTGACTCTTCTCAGCAAGAATTTAAAGCCATTCTAGACATCACAGGTATGGATAGTCTCGGACTTACAAACGAGCTTACTAAAGTGATTTCAAGCAATATGCATGTTAATATCCAAAGTATTTCTTTGAGCAGCGAAGCAGGTATTTTTAAAGGTCAAGTGGTGGTTATTGTTCAAAATAACACCATCCTAAAAAAATTAACCGATAATATTAAAAAGGTAGACGGCATAGACAAAGTAACGCGTGTTTATAAATAATATTTCGTAGGGACAGGTCGCGTACGGACAGGTCGCGACCTGTCCAAACGCGTAGGGACAGATCGCGACCTGTCCGTACGCGACCTGTCCGTACGAGAAATGTTTTGGCAATTGATAAAATTAGGTGTTATTCAATAGAATTAGCCTAATAAACACGTAAGGAAAGTATTTTCATACAAAGCGCATTAGCGTTTAAAATTTCACAAATAACTTGTCAAAAAGCACTTTTATTACAAAGTAAAGCAGTCAAAAAATGATGCTCTAAAGTGCACAATAAACTATATTTGCAAAAAAAAATAAGATGACACACCTTCAAACAATAATTGAACAAGCGTGGGAAAACCGCGAATTACTTACACAAACCGAAACCATTTCTGCCATTCGAGAAGTAGTTGATTTACTAGACCAAGGCACGCTAAGAGTGGCCGAACCTACTGAAAACGGTTGGCAAGTAAATGAATGGGTAAAGAAAGCAGTGGTTTTATATTTTCCGATTCAAAAAATGGAAACTTTAGAAGCTGGAATTTTTGAATACCACGATAAAATTCCGTTGAAAAGAAATTATGCTCAAAGAGGAATTCGAGTAGTTCCCAATGCAGTAGCGCGTCACGGAGCCTATATTTCTAAAGGCGTTATTTTAATGCCAAGCTACGTAAACATTGGTGCTTATGTAGACGAAGGAACCATGGTAGACACCTGGGCTACGGTAGGAAGTTGTGCACAAATCGGAAAAAACGTACATCTCTCTGGTGGCGTGGGCATTGGTGGTGTACTTGAACCGTTACAAGCCGCACCCGTAATTATTGAAGATGGCGCTTTTATCGGCTCGCGATGTATTGTAGTAGAAGGCGTAAGAGTAGAAAAAGAAGCGGTTCTTGGTGCTAATGTATGCTTGACGGCTTCAACAAAAATTATCGATGTCACCGGCGAAACGCCTGTTGAGATGAAAGGTGTGGTTCCGGCACGTTCGGTAGTTATTCCAGGTAGTTATACCAAAACATTTGCCGCAGGAAGTTACCAAGTGCCTTGTGCATTGATTATCGGAAAACGCAAACCATCAACCGATTTAAAAACAAGTTTAAACGACGCTTTACGCGAATATGATGTAGCCGTGTAAGCCAACATATACGGTATAAAAAATCCCTTTAACTCAAAATAGCGCGAGTCAAAGGGATTTTTTTATAGGAAAAAGCAAAAAACTAAAGTTGCTTTTCCATCCGATAATCTTCCATCAAATAACCAAAATCGAGCACAATATCTTCTTCAAAAGCTACCGCAAAACCTTGACTTTCATAGAAAAACTTCGCTTTATTAAACCGATTTACATTCAATGATAACTTCACATTACCGTGTTCAACCGCTTTTTTTTCTATAAAATTAAGCATAAATTTCCCACAACCTTTTCCATGCATTTCAGGCAACACATATATTTTATGAAGGCGTGTTGTGGGTTCGTTTTTATAATGCAATTCATAATCCGCAAAGCCTACCACCACACCATTTTCTTTAATTAAAATAAACTGATGGTTCTCGGCAACATTTCTTTGCAAGGCTTTTTCATCATAAAACAACTCAAGCATATACTCTAATTGTGGTTCAGATAAAATAGCACCATAAGTCGGTGGCCAAATTTGATAAGCTAAACTTTTTATAACACCAAAATCAGCCGATGTTGCTGCAACAATTTCAATCATAAATTATTTTTTTTTGCCACAGATTTAAAAGATTATTATTATTTTTCAACATAGCATTTACCCTTCATATAGAATTTTAGAACGCAGAATTAAGAAGTTTTTTAAATTTTTTAAATCTGTGTTCTAAAAATAGTATGGTATGATGCTACATTAAAATTTGTGGAAATTTGTGCATCCCGATCGATATTGGCAGTATAAAAAATATTACCCATGCACTGTAGAACCTTTTCCGTAACTCGCTATAACAGAAGCTTCAAAATCAAGCCACTCTCTCCATCGCTTCTCTACATCAATGCCTTGTCCGTACTTTCGAGCATACGTGATAAAAGTGGTATAATGTCCCGCTTCACTTTCCATCAAATCCCAGTAAAACTTAGATAATTCTTCGTCTTTGATGTTTTGCGAAAGCACCTTAAATCGTTCGCAACTTCGCGCTTCAATCATTGCCGAAAATAGCATCCGCTCCACAAAACCCGAAACACGACTTCCGGTATTGCTTTGTTTCATGTACTTGGCCAATTCGCCCACATAATCATCTTTTCGTTCACGGCCTAAAACGAGTCCTCTTTTTTTGATGATGTCGTGCACCATTTCAAAATGTTCTAACTCTTCTTTCGCCAACGCCACCATATCCGACACTAAATCAGGATATTCCGAATTGATTGTCAAAATCGTAATGGCATTGGTAGCCGCTTTTTGTTCGCACCAAGCATGATCGGTGAGAATTTCTTCGATATTTTCTTCAACAATGTTCACCCATCTCGGGTCGGTTGGTAATTGTAATCTTAAAACAGACATCTGTATATATTTAGAATAATGGTTTAGAAACGAGTCCTATTTTCTTACTATTTTGGGCGTTACCCTCCCCTTTTCAGCTCAAATTTTGTGCTTTACACTGCAATTTTTACTTACAATCAAATCAATCTTGTCGGGTCGGGCTATCCTCTCCAATCTGTAATTGTTTCGTTCCTCACAATTACAGGATTTCCGTTCCTATCCCTAACGCAAATCACGTAAAAAACAACGTTCTAGGTTTCAAATTCGATTTTAAAAAACAAACATAGCGCGTTCGCTCATCATCTCGTTAACCTCGTTAGCTACTGCTTCAATCACTTCTTCGTTGGTATGATCACTCAAAACTCGGTCAATCAATTCAACAATTTTGTCCATATCACTTTCTACCAAACCTCTTGTAGTAATGGCAGGCGTTCCGATACGAATTCCAGAAGTCACAAACGGCGATTTGTCATCAAACGGCACCATGTTTTTATTTACAGTAATTTCTGCTTTTACCAAGGCATTTTCAGCCTCTTTTCCGGTAATGTTTTTATTGCGTAAATCAATCAGCATCATGTGGTTATCCGTTCCTCCCGATACTAAATCGTAACCTCTTCTAACAAAAGAAGCCGCCATTGCTTTCGCATTTTTTTGCACCTGAAGCGAATATCTGAAAAACTCATCCGTTAGTGCTTCGCCAAAGGCAACTGCCTTAGCAGCAATGATATGCATCAACGGACCGCCTTGATTTCCAGGAAAAACAGCCAAATCCAATAAAGAAGACATCATTCTTATTTCGCCTTTTGGCGTTTTTAAACCAAATGGGTTTTCGAAATCTTTTCCCATCAAAATCATTCCACCTCTCGGACCTCTTAAGGTTTTGTGTGTTGTGGTAGTCACAATATGACAATGTGGTATAGGATCGTTGAGTAAACCTTTAGCAATTAAACCCGCGGGATGCGAAATATCGGCCAACAATAAAGCGCCAACGCTATCGGCAATCTGACGAAAACGTGCAAAATCCATGTCTCGCGTATAAGCAGACGCCCCTGCAATAATTAATTTAGGTTGCTCTTTTGTAGCAATGGCTTGAATTTTATCATAGTCAAACTGACCTGTTTCACGTTCCACACCATAAAAAGAAGCATTGTATAATTTACCCGAAAAATTGACCGGCGAACCGTGTGTTAAATGACCTCCGTGCGCCAAATCAAAACCTAAAATTTTGTCTCCTGGTTTTAAAATAGCTGAAAACACTGCTGTATTGGCTTGCGATCCAGAGTGCGGTTGCACGTTAGCATACTCCGCTCCAAAAAGTACTTTTGCGCGATCAATGGCAATTTGTTCTACCACATCCACCACTTCACAGCCTCCATAGTACCGTTTGCCTGGATAACCTTCAGCATATTTATTGGTTAAACAAGAGCCTGCCGCTTCCATAACTTGGTCACTCACAAAATTCTCTGAGGCAATTAGTTCAATTCCATGTATTTGTCTGTCTTGTTCCTCAAGAATAAGGTCGAAAATTTGTTGGTCGTGTTGCATGTAAATTTTATTTAGTTAAAAACGCGTCAAAAGTACAAAAATCGTTTGTTAAATCCACTTATAATAATATATTTGAAAACTGAATTTAATATACAAAAAGTAAAAATACTATGCCAATATCAGCAAATGACCCTCGTAGAAAATCTTGGCTTGACGTTCCTGAAAATTCCGACTTTCCTATACAAAATATTCCCTTTGGTGTATTTCTAACTAAAGACGATGTAATTACCATAGGAACACGGATTGGCGATTATGCAATTGATTTAGGAGCGCTTCAACAACTCAATTATTTCGATGGAATCGAATTGACCGACGACATGTTTATGCAAGACACGCTGAACGATTTTATTTCGGATGGCAAAAAAACATGGCGCTTGGTTCGAAACCGTATTGCCGAAATTTTTGACGCTGAAAATCCAATCCTACGCGATAATGCTAAACAACGCGATATCATCATTTTTAGAATGGATGAAGTCGAAATGCAACTGCCTGTTTTAATTGGAGATTATACGGATTTTTATTCGAGTAGAGAACATGCTACTAACGTAGGAACGATGTTTCGCGACCCTAATAACGCATTGCTTCCAAACTGGCTGCACATTCCGGTAGGCTACCACGGTAGAAGTTCTACCATCGTTCCATCAGGTATTTCGGTACATCGACCGATGGGACAAACCCTTCCTAACGGCGAAACAACTCCCGTTTTTGGTCCTTCACGTTTGGTAGATTTTGAATTAGAAACAGCCTTCATCACCACTGATGTAAACATTATGGGCGAAAATATTCCGGTGCACGAAGCCGAAGATTATATTTTTGGAATGGTTTTATTAAACGATTGGAGTGCGAGAGACATCCAAAAGTGGGAATACGTTCCGTTAGGGCCGTTCTTGGCCAAAAACTTTGCTTCGTCAATCTCTCCGTGGATTGTAACCATGGATGCTTTAGAACCTTTCCGCACCAAAGGACCTTTGCAAAACCCTACTCCATTGCCGTACCTTCAACAAAAAGGAAAACATTCTTTTGATATTCATTTAGAAGCCTACATCACGCCTGAAAACGCTGAGCCTACACTGGTTAGTAAATCAAACTTTAAGTACATGTATTGGACCATGAGTCAGCAGTTGGCACACCACACCTCTAATGGTTGTCGGGTAAATTCGGGCGACATGATGGGTTCTGGAACCATTTCAGGTCCTACACCCGATAGTTACGGCTCCATGCTAGAGCTTACTTGGGGTGGAAAAAATCCATTAAAAATGAGCGACGGCACCGAACGAAAATTTATCAATGATAATGACACCGTAACCATGAAAGGCTACTGTCAAAATAAAGAAGTCCGAATTGGTTTTGGCGAAGTGTCAAGTAAACTTTTACCGCCATTTATTAGAAAATAAAGATTTTAATATTTTGGATTAATTCTTACTTTTTTTGTTCTACTTTGTTTATAAACATATAAGTGAAAAATTAGAAAAAATTTAACATTCTTTTTTTAGTTAAACTTGTTTTGCATTTTTTTTTTTTTTTTTTTTTTATTTTTTTTTTTTTTTTTTTATTTTTTTTTTATTTTTTTTTTTTTTTTATTTCGTACTAGTTTATTGAGTTATTAAAATTTTATTTATAATTTTTTGTAAACTGGATTTGCGCTACCATTTTATCTACAATTATGATTTAAAAATTTAAATTGATAAGCTAGGCGGAACAAATTAACCTTAAAACAAAGTTTCTAAAGTTTTCGTCTATAGACAGAATGACTGTTTAAAGAAACAACTAAAGGCAATGAAAAAAGTACTAAGTTTATTAGTGTTATCCTCGATTTTTTTGTCATGTTCAAATGATTTTGAGAAAGAGGAAGTTGATTCAAATTTACATGCGAGAACCTCACTTAGAGAGGCAAATGAAGATTTTTTATTAAAAAAGAAATTTAGCTTGGCGTTACATGAAGCAATGCGTAATAACGTTAATCTACGAACTTTCTTAAAGCAAGAGGCACTTAAAAAATTTAACGGCGATTATGATATCTTGTACAACTTTGTAAAAGATGATATTGTAAATGGAAATTCTTTTAGAAATACAATTCTCCCTTATTTTGACAGTGAAGAAGAATTGACTGAAATAGAAACTAAAATTCCTACACTGACGATTTTTATTCCTACTTTGCCAGAAGAATCATTTTCAGCTAACACTTGGAATGTAGACAGCCAAGTACCATATGTAGCCGTTAGACTTTTAGATTACGATAAAACGGCTATTTTTTCAAGTAGCGAAGAATCATTCACTTTAGAAAACAATCAAATTCCTGGTTTTCCAGTAATAGTTGTAAAAGAAAATGAGCGCGTTACTGTACCGCAATTTAATGGATATGCAACAACCCCAGGCCGAGAATTTTCATCTAGCAGCGGATTTCGGTGGAGATTTTTAAATGGTTTCATTTGGAATAATATACCTAATGCCTTAATCGACGGATCAGTAGAACCCTCAACAGTTGCTGCTTGGAACGTCAATGGACAAAGTCAAAATATTGGATGGCAAAGAGATCACATCTACTATGGAATTAACATTAACAATCCAAATGGTCCTTTCATAAACAATTATCAGGAAAGAATTTCTTCTTTTAGAATGGTTGGTGTTGATGGAAGAGCCGCATTAAGTACAATTGCACAACCGAATGGTGTTGCAAATCTAGCAGATCCAACACTTTTGCCAAATCCCTTTATAGTTTCAACAAATGGTGGCTTGAATGGATCAAGTTTTTGGACTGATGGTGATTTTGAATTCGGAATTTATTTATATCATGGCTCTAATAGTTCTAATGAAGGAAGTAGACTAGAAGTTGGTTTGTCGGCTAATCCTAATCAACTTTTTAATATAAGATACAAAAGAGTAAGAGCTGGAGTCGTATTTGTTTATTTTATTGAATCAATTGATATTCTAACAATGCCAACAAACGTAGAATTTCTAACTTGGGATCTACAGAGATACAGTAATACTTGGAAAATTGATATTGAAGAAGTTGATGCAACAGAGGAATTGACATCGTCTACAGTTGAGTTTAGCAAATATAACGCTAATTTTGCATTAGATGGTGTGATAAAAAAGATAGGTATGAAATTGGGAGCTTCATTAGAAACAACATCCCAAACGACAGTAACACGTAAGAGGACTGTTGGCTCAAATCCACTTAAAGAAGTAACTGTTAATTTTGGTGATAATATAATTATTGGTCAAACCACAGTACCTAATAATACATTTTACCAACTACGCAGGTATTCTTCTGGAGATTATTCAATAGCCGTAAGACCAGTTCGTGTTCAATAAATTTTTAAATAAATTATGGAAAATATTATTGCTAAATTAAAGATTTTGAAAAAGTGCTTTTATTTATTCCTATTACCTTTATGTTTTGGTTGTAGTTCTGATGAAAATACAGAGGTAAATTATAACATAGAACTTGTAGGAGATTACAAATTAATGTCAATGCAATCAAACTTAGAAGTAGATTTAAATTTAGATGGATATGCTCAAAAAAATGTAATGGAAGAGGTAGATTGTATGTACCACGATAGTTTTGTATTTTTCGATTTTCAAATTAGAGTCAACGGGAATTATAATTATATAAAGTCAAAGGTAATACATTCTTACTCTGTTAGATATGAACAACCTCCTTATGAATATCAATGTTTCAGTTCGGAATCTATGCCTTATGATTTTGACTATAATCCTACAAAAAATATTGAAATATTAAATCGTGATTTTATAAGTGAAAGAGAGAATGAGTATGGAAAACTTTTGTCAATTAATTATGTAGAATCTCAAAAAGAAATTACCACAAAAGTTGAGAAAGAGATTTATACTGCTGAAGGTTGGCAAACCATTATCATAACATCGGTCTATAAAAACATTTATGATGATAATTTTGCTCCTCAATAATCATTAATTTTTTAATTGAAACCAAGTCCGACTACTTTTTAAGAGTCGGACTTTTTTTATTCGATCAATTTTATTTTCGAACCAAAAAACAAATTATATTTGCCTAAAACCAAAAGCCATGAACAAAACTATTTTTTATTTTTTCCTCTTTATTGTTGTGTCGTCATGCGGGGTAAAATCAACTGAACGATTAGTAAGTGAGGGAGAATATGACGCTGCCATAAATAAAGCAACTCATAAACTAAGAAAAAACAAAACCAATAAAAAAAGTGTTGCCTACATCTCGCTTTTAAATGATGCGTTTGTAAAAGCCAAAGATCGAGACAATCGCGAAATTACGTTCTTGGTAAAAGATGCGAATCCGCAAAAATTAGAGCAAATTTTTACTATTTATAAAAATCTAAATGCCCGTCAGGAAAGCATCCGTCCGTTATTACCTTTAAAAATAAGCGGCAAAGAGGTTGCTTTTGTTTTTGAAGATTATACGGAACAAATTATCAGTAGCCAAAAAGCATTGGCAAAATATCTGTATGATAATTCAAAGGCACTTTTGTATACTAAGGATAAAATGAACGCGCGAAGGGCTTACAAAGATTTGCTTTATGTAGGGGAACTTTCGGCAAGTTATCCTGATTTGAATTCGCTCATCAATGAAGCACAATTTAAAGGAACGGATTTTATACATGTGTACACCAGAAATGAAACAAAAATGATTATTCCGGTTGACTTAAACAATGCTTTATTGGACTTTAGTACTTACGGTCTCGACGATAAATGGACAGAGTATCACTCGTCCAAACAAAAAAACATTTCTTATGATTATGCAATTGGTATTGGTTTTAAGCAAATTAATATTTCGCCAGAGCAAGTTAAGGAACGAGAGTTTACTGTTGAAAAAGAAATTATCGAAGGCAAAATTAAAAAATTAGATTCAAGAGGTCGTGTGATGAAAGACAGTCTTGGTAGAGAAATCATGATTGACAATGTTAAAATTGTGAAAGCCTTGATTAACGAAGTTTGTCAATTTAAGACGGTACAGGTTGTGGCTAAAATAGACTATATCAATTTAGGCAATAATCAACTTATTGAGAGTTTTCCGATGAGTAGTGAATTTGTTTTCGAAAATATTTACGCTCGATTCAAGGGCGACAAAAGAGCAATTGAACCCGCATATTTACCTAATTTTCGTAACGGGCCTGTTCCATTTCCGAACAACGAAAAAATGGTATTTGATACCGGGGAAGACTTGAAAAATCAATTGAAAGCGATTATAAAACGAAATAAGTTGAGGAGGTAAAATCCTCCCCTAGCCCCTCCGAAGGAGGGGAACTTGGAATAAATAGACAAGACACCCCGCTTTTAATTCGTGAAATTTTCAAACAAATTTATTTCGTGTAAATTCGTGTAATTCGTGTCTGAAAAATGTAATTTGTTTAATTTGCAGCTTTTTAAAAAGCCCAAGCCTTTAAAAGAAGCCTAAAGATTGTTTCCCTATCCCCGACAGAAAGGAGCATGCTCGCTATGTCATTGCGAAGAATGAAGCAATCATAGCGAGATGCGGGATGATGGCGGGAATATGGCTCAATAGAAGCCTAAAGCTGTGATTCAAAAAAATTTTATTTCAAAATCTGCGATGCATGCACTTTGGTTTTTACATCCGTAATAACTTCTTCGATTATACCATTTTCGTCGATAACAAAAGTGGTTCGGTGGATACCATCATAACTTTTGCCCATAAATTTTTTTGGACCCCAAACGCCAAAAGCATTGAGCACGGACTTATCTTCATCTGCCAAAAGCGGAAATTGAAAATTATACTTGTCCTTAAACTTGGCTTGTGCTTTTTGCGAATCGGCACTTACACCCAAAATAGCATAATTATTTTGCGTAAAACGCTCATAATTATCGCGTAAATCACAGGCTTCTGCGGTACAGCCAGGCGTGCTTGCTTTGGGGTAGAAAAATACTACTAATTTTTTTTCGGCATAATCAGCCAGTTGATGCATCTTATTGTCTTGATCAAATCCTGAAAAATCAGGTGCTTTGTCGCCTTTTTTTAATTGTGTCATATCTTGTATATTTGTGAATTAAAAGTAGAAAAAATGAACAAAGAAGCACGCGTTGCATTTGTTATAAAAACGTTAAAAGAATTTTATCCGTCTATTCCTATTCCATTAGAGCATAAAGATCCTTACACATTGTTAGTAGCCGTTTTGCTTTCCGCACAATGTACGGACGTTAGGGTGAATCAAGTTACACCGCATTTATTTGCGAAAGCTGATAATCCGTTTGACATGATCAAAATGACGGAGGAGGAAATAAAAACCATCATCCGACCCTGTGGTTTATCGCCGATGAAGGCCAAAGGTATCTATGGTTTGTCTAAAATTTTGGTTGAACAGTATGACGGCATCGTACCGCAGAGTTTTGAAATTTTAGAATCTTTTCCAGCCGTGGGACACAAAACGGCGAGTGTAGTGATGTCTCAAGCCTTTGGGGTTCCGGCTTTTCCGGTAGATACACACATTCACCGCTTGATGTACCGGTGGAATTTTTCGAACGGAAAAAGTGTTACGCAAACCGAAAAAGATGCCAAAAGGCTTTTTCCAGAAGAAACGTGGAATGATTTGCACTTACAAATGATTTGGTATGGAAGAGAATACTGTCCGGCTCGCGGCTGGGATTTGGAAAAAGACATTATCTCAAAAACAATAGGTAGAAAATCGGTATTGAATGCTTATTACAAAAAAAATCCCGTTACGGAGCCATAACGGGATGCTGAATTAATTAGCAATAACCTCAATTTTTAAATCTTTTACCTTAATGTAGCTCAGGGCTTTAGAGTAATTTAAGAGAAAAGAAATCGTTTCTTTCTTGGGTTTAAAAGCAGTGTTGATAATTGGTTTTTTAGAGTAAATTTTTGCCATATTCGTTATTGTTTTTACAGATAACGATGTAGTGAAAATTATATTGTCAATTGGCCAACATTATTTTATTTTTTTCGATTACTTTTCTCAAATTCAACAAAGCATACCGCATCCGACCCAAGGCTGTGTTGATACTCACACCCGTTTGTTCTGAAATTTCTTTAAAACTCAAGTCTTGGTACATTCGCATGAGCAAAACTTGTTTTTGGTCTTCGGGAAGTTCGTCTATTAGTTTTTGCAAGTCCGTTTCGATTTGTAAGGTAATCATTTGCTTTTCGATATTTGGCACATCGTCGGTCATGGTAGAAAACACCGAAAACTCCTCCGTTTCGCGTAGCATCGGCATTTTTTTGTTTTTTCTAAAATAATCAATGATTAAATTATGTGCAATTCGCATAACCCAAGGCAAGAATTTTCCCTCCTCGTTGTAGGCATTTGCTTTTAAAGTTTTAATTACTTTAATAAAAGTATCTTGAAAAACATCATCACACACATCTCTATCATTAATTTTAGAATAAATAAAACTGTAGATTCTTGTTTGATGTCTTGAAATCAGTATACCGAGCGCTTTTTCGTCTCCAGCAACATAATTTTTAACCAAAATACTATCAGGAAGATATGCAGTAGCCATAATTATCTTTTTAGTGGTTTATAAAACCGGTTTGAAATGTTCTAAAAAGTAATTTTGTTTATAGGCTTACTGGATTTTGAGAATTATATAGGGTCAAATATAACATAATAAAATCTTAAAAACCAAATACCCGAATGAATTTTAACAGTTTTAATGCAATACTATTTTATTTTAACACAACTTGAAGCTGAATTATGCAATTAAAATTTCGAGAAAGTAAGACTAATGAAATAAAAATCGAAATGATTACCTTTGCGAAAATCGCTTACAGACTCATGAAAATCGACATTGCTACAGCAGATCCAAAAAAGTATATCATTATCAAAGGTGCTCAAATGCACAACCTGAAAAATTTGAGTGTGGCCATTCCTCGAAACGAACTCGTTGTTATCACGGGTTTATCAGGCTCCGGAAAATCTAGTTTAGCATTCGATACTTTGTATGCCGAAGGACAACGCCGCTATGTGGAAAGTCTGTCCTCGTATGCAAGGCAATTTTTGGGTAGATTGGATAAACCAAAAGTAGATTATATTAAAGGAATAGCCCCTGCAATTGCCATTGAACAAAAAGTAAATACTACCAATGCCCGATCGACCGTCGGAACCTCCACGGAAATCTACGATTACCTGAAATTATTGTATGCCCGAATCGGAAAAACGTATTCGCCGGTTTCAGGACTCGAAGTCAAAAAAGATACTGTTACCGATGTAATCAATCTTGTAAAAACCTTTGAAAATGGCAGTCGATGGCTTTTGCTTTCGCCCATTCACCTCGAAAAAGGTCGCGCTTTAGAAGATAAATTGGGATTTCTATTACAGCAAGGATTTTCGCGTATTTTGGTAAACGATGAAACGATTCGCTTGGACGATTTTTCTGATGCAATGACCAAAATCAATGCAGGAAGTAAACCCGAAGTTTTACTGATTATTGACCGACTCGTAATGAATACTGAAACGAGTGATCAAGAAGAATTTTACAACCGACTTTCTGATGCAGTACAAACGGCGTTTTTTGAAGGTAAAGGCGAATGTTTTTTACATGAGGTAGCCACTAAAAAACGCTTAGCGTTTAGTAATAAATTTGAGCTAGACGGCATTGACTTTCTGGAGCCCAATGTGCATTTATTCAGTTTTAACAACCCCTACGGAGCTTGCCCTGTTTGTGGTGGTTATGGCAATATCATTGGTATTGACGAAGAATTAGTGATTCCAAACACCTCCTTGTCGATTTATGAAAATGCCATTTTTGCTTGGCGAGGCGAAAGTATGAGTGGCTACAAAGACCAATTGGTTAACACGGCATATCTATTTGACTTTCCAATTCATAAACCTTATTTTGAACTTTCAGAAGCTCAAAAAGAGGTGCTTTGGTCGGGAAATAAATACTTTACTGGATTACATGATTTTTTTAAAGAATTAGAAGAAAAAAATTATAAAATTCAAAATCGGGTGATGCTTTCTCGCTACCGAGGCAAAACCAAGTGCTATGCTTGTAAAGGCAAAAGATTGCGTCAAGAAGCCACAAATGTCAAGATTGCTGGAAAAACAATATCCGATTTAGTTGACATGTCTATCAAGGATTTATCAGTATTTTTTGCAGGCATTTCCTTATCTGAATTTGATAAAAAAGTGGCCAAACGACTATTGGAAGAAATTAACAGTCGCCTCCGATTTTTAGTGAATGTCGGGTTGGATTATCTCACCTTGAATAGAAATTCGGCATCGCTTTCGGGTGGCGAATCGCAGCGAATCAATCTAGCTACCTCATTAGGCAGCAGTTTGGTTGGCTCGATGTATATTCTTGACGAACCCAGTATTGGCTTGCATCCCAAAGATACTGAAAGACTCATTCAGGTGTTGAAAGATTTAAAAACTTTAGGAAACACGGTTATCGTGGTAGAACACGACGAAGATATCATGAAAGCGGCCGATATGATTATTGATATTGGTCCAGAAGCAGGTACATTTGGAGGGAATTTAGTTGCTCAAGGCACATACGCCGAGATTGAATCTTCTAGTTCTTTGACTTCTCAATATTTGAGTGGAAAATTACAAATTGAAGTCCCCAAAAAACGCCGAACCTCTAAAAGTTACATTGAAATTCTAGGTGCTCGCGAAAATAATTTAAAAAACGTTGATGTGCGTTTTCCGTTAGAAATGCTAACGGTTATTACAGGAGTTTCAGGTAGCGGAAAAAGTACACTCGTAAAGAAAATATTATTTCCAGCGATGCAAAAAAAGTTGGATGGCATTGGCGAAAAAGCGGGACAATTTAGTGATTTACGAGGTTATTATCATCAAATTCAACATATTGAATACATTGACCAAAACCCAATTGGGCGGAGTTCACGTTCCAATCCCGTTACCTATATTAAAGCCTACGATGATATCAGAGAACTGTTTACGAAACAAAAATTGTCTAAAATTAGAGGTTATCAAGCCAAACATTTTTCGTTCAATGTAGATGGAGGTCGATGCGATTCGTGCAAAGGCGAAGGAACGATTAATGTAGAAATGGTGTTTATGGCCGATGTTTCGCTACCCTGTGAGGCATGCCAAGGCAAACGTTTTAAAAAAGAAATTCTGGAAGCACAATTTAATGGAAAGAATATTGACGATATTTTGACCATGACCGTTGATGATGCGGTTGCTTTTTTTACGGCACATAACGAATCAAAAGTGATGCAAAAGCTCCAACCTTTGCAGGACGTTGGATTAGGCTACGTTCAGTTAGGGCAGTCCTCCTCTACCCTTTCTGGTGGCGAAGCACAACGCATTAAACTTGCCACTTTTTTAGTAAAAGGAACTACGAAACAAAAAGCCTTATTTGTTTTTGATGAACCCACCACGGGATTACATTTTCATGACATCAAAAAACTTCTGGCTTCGTTTGATGCCCTAATTGAGAAAGGACACTCGGTCATTGTGATCGAACACAACTTAGATTTAATTAAATGTGCCGACTGGATTATTGACCTCGGTCCCGAAGGAGGCGAAAACGGTGGCTACATTCTTGCCGAAGGAACGCCTGAAGAAGTAATGAAAAATAAAAAAAGTGTAACAGGGAAGTATTTGAAGGGGAAGATTTAAGCCTCCTAACCCCGAAGGGAAAACTAGTATCGAAAAATGGGAAGTGAATAAGTTAAGATTTGAATTAAAATAGAGATTCTTAGTTTATTGGGATAAAGAGTTATTCCATCAACCCGAAGATTTACAGCAAAAAATGTTACTTCTGCATTAAAAAATGGACTTAGTTAAGGATAACTAGCTCCTCATGCTAATCTTTAAAACATGTAATGAACTTCATAAGAATGTTCAACTTTTACCGGTTCCAGCCTGTCGGCCAAGGCGGATTATACAAGGGGTTCATTGCTTCGTTCGTTCGGCTATCGCCTGGGTGTTCGGCTTTCAGCTGCAAGGAAACGCTAGCTGTTAGCAGTAGTGTTTCTTTCTATTTACTTTGTTGTATTTTAATACTTTGTTCTTTATTTCCACAGATAATTTTTATTTTGTTATTTCCCCAACCGTTTGAAATTATTGTATGCTCATTTTTAAATTTGAATTTTCTAATTCCGCTTTTTTGGTTGTCAGTTTCACTAACAGAAATTATTGGCGTAATTTCTATAATTCTACTTTTCAAACTATCTTTTTCTATTCGTTCCGATAAATGTACATTTTCAATATTTGGTTCCCAATGACCATCGTCAAATTTCATTTTTCCATATACTGAATACGAAATCAATGATTTTGAATTGAATAAGTTTAAATTACTTTCTATAATTTCGACTTTTAAGCTGTCAATTATTAAATCGTCTTGGTATGACCACCAACCAATATTATATGTTATTGGAATTTCAATTTTAGGTTTTCTAGGTTCGTTTGATAGAATTCCCTTTCTTCCAAAATCTGTTAGATACAAATACGCACAAACAAGAAATAGAAATATAGATAAAATAATAATAGCTAATATTTTGATTGCTTTTTTCATTTTCGTGTTTTCTGTATTTCTGAAATATTAGTCTTTAAAAAATTGAAATTCAACTTTTTACGATTCTGTTTTCTAACACTACTGCTAATTGGGTCAAGCAAGGGAATTGCACCCTTGCCTTCCCACAGAACCGTCCGTGAAAGTCTCCCTTCACACGGCTCTTCGTATTGACAAATCACAAAAATATTTCTATTTTATGGATATGCCTACAAGAAATGCAAATCTGCACCTACTCCTGCACTGCCTTTATTTGCCTTGACCTTGCGATAGGCTTCCCGAACCATGTCTTTGGTTATCGGAATGGGTTTTGATTTTGTTTCAAATAAGTCCGTCATCTCCGCCGCGGCGGATTGTTTAAATAATTGAAACTGTATGT
>Ga0209278_1000266_pt1 | contig 49388 bp, 44 predicted proteins | sample JI81BgreenDNA_FD_187504 | JGI IMG/M metagenome (GOLD analysis project Ga0209278, IMG submission 187504) | Wastewater effluent complex algal communities from Wisconsin, to seasonally profile nutrient transformation and Carbon sequestration -... | ecosystem: Engineered > WWTP > Effluent > Algae... | reverse complement strand
CAACATTTTTAAAACGTACGGTCCTGCCAAAGCGCTACAGTTTGTTTGCGCCATCGTGGTTGTTTCGTTTTTCTTTTCGAATGTATTCCGCTACTGGGGACAACGGGTACTAACCGGTTTACGGACATTGGTGGTTAAAAACATACGCCAAGCCTTATTCAATCATCTTGTTCAGCTCAACGTGCGTTACTTTCACGGACAACGCAAAGGCGATTTAATATCCGTTGTATCGAACGACGTCACTGAAATCGAAAATTCGGTTGTCAGCAGCATTCAAATCATCTTTCGAGAGCCGTTATTGCTCATCGGCTACGTAGTTCTGTTATTCATGATTAGCGTAAAACTTACGCTTTTCAGCTTTTTGGTACTCCCCATTTCAGCACTTATCATCACAACTATTTCCCGTAAATTAAAGCAGGACTCTAAGCAAGGCCAGACTTTACTCGGGAATATCTTGAGTGTCATTGAAGAAACCATCAGCGGTATTCGCATTATCAAAGCCTTTAACGCGCAGGAATACACCCGAAAAAGATTCGACAAAGAAAACCATGCATATCGGCAGATTTTAAAAAGAATCTGGAACCGAAAAGAGCTGGCTTCACCCCTATCAGAATTTCTAGGCGTGAGCATGATTGTCGGCATTATTCTCTACGGAGGATTATTGGTGATCGATGGAGAAAGTGAGTTAAGTGGGTCAGCTTTTATCACCTACATCATTTTGTATAGCCAATTACTTGTTCCTGCCAAAGCCATCACAGGAGCATTAACCAATATTCAGCGCGGACTAGCAGCCGCCGAACGCGTATTTGAAATCCTGGAAGCAACCAATCCCATTCGTCAGCCCGAAAATCCAATAGCCGTCCCTCGTTTCGACAAAGAAATCACGTTCAGGAATGTAAGCTTCAGCTATGGACAGGAAAAAGTCTTGAAAAACATCAATTTAACCATAAAAAAAGGACAGATGGTGGCGTTGGTTGGACCAAGTGGCTCAGGCAAAAGCACCTTAGCCGACTTAATTCCTCGGTTTTTAGACCCCACCGAAGGTGAGGTACTCATGGATGGAGTGCCTTTGCCCAAAGCCAATGTTTTCGACCTGCGTCAGCTCATGGGTATCGTTACGCAGGAAAGCATACTCTTCAACGACACCGTCATGGCCAACATCGCTTTCGGAGTCGAAAACCCTCAACGTGAACAAGTCGTTGAAGCCGCCAAGGTTGCCAATGCACATACATTCATCTCCCAACTCGAAAGCGATTACGATACGTCCATTGGCGACAGAGGCGGACGGCTGAGTGGTGGCCAGCGCCAACGTTTGAGCATCGCCAGAGCCGTTTTCAAAAATCCACCCATCCTCATACTCGACGAAGCCACCTCAGCACTCGATACCGAGTCGGAAAAGTTGGTGCAAGATGCCCTGAGTCACCTGATGGAAAATAGAACTAGCATCGTCATAGCACATCGTTTATCTACCATCCAGCATGCCGATCACATTGTGGTATTGCACCAAGGTGAAATAGCAGAGCAAGGCACGCACGAAGAGCTTTTGGCAAAAGGCGGTCAATATCATCGACTCATTACCCTGCAGCAGCTCTAAACCTGCTGAAGCCATTCTAATTTCTATCTTTGCAAGGTCAATCTTAGGGTATGCAGGTATCGCACATGGCCGAAAATCTTATCGGCTCAGAAATCATCAAACTGGCTGGTGAAATAAATCAGAAGATCAAGGCAGGTGAAAATATTTACAATTTCACTATCGGTGATTTCGATCCACATGTATTTCCTATCCCTGAAGCATTAACCCTTGCCATCACAGAAGCTTACAGCGAAGGCCATACCAACTATCCTGCGGCCAATGGGATTATCGAATTGCGTGAGGCGGTAGTGCATTTTTTGAAAAAATACCAGAAGCTAGCGTATTCGGCCGATGAAATTTTAATCGCTGGCGGAGCCCGCCCGCTGATTTATGCTATCTATCAAACCTTACTCGATCCGGGTGATACGGTATTGTTTCCCGTGCCATCGTGGAACAACAACCACTATTGCCACCTCACCCACGCCCGTGAATTGAGCATAGAAACACGGCCAGAAGAACATTTTATGCCTACCCCTGAGGAGCTTGAACCACATCTTGCAACCGCCACTCTAGTAGCATTATGCTCTCCTTTAAATCCTACAGGCACCACGTTCACGCGCGAAAGCCTACACAAAATTTGCGGGCTCATTAGTCAAGAAAATCAAAGAAGAGCCTCCGAAAACCGGAAGCCACTATACTTGATGTACGACCAAATTTATTGGACTCTGACTTTTGGAAATACGGTACATTACGATCCGGTAAGTTTACTCCCAGGACTTCGCGACTACACCATTTACGTTGATGGGCTCTCGAAGGCCTTTGCTGCTACCGGCGTACGCGTAGGCTGGAGTTTTGGACCACGGAATATTATCGACAAAATGAAGTCGATTTTAGGCCATGTAGGTGCATGGGCACCCAAAGCCGAGCAAGTAGCTACCGCACGTTTTTTAAACCAAACCGACAAAGTTGATTCCTACCTCGCTGAAATCAGAGAAAAGTTGTTTTTCAGATTGCACGGATTTTATCTCGGTTTTGAAGCATTGAGTGCCAAAGGCTATCCCGTTAAAGCCATTCACCCGCAAGCAGCCATCTACCTCACCATACAGCTAGCACTACACGGCAAAGTAACGCCTGAAGGAAAAACGCTTACCACTACCAAAGAAATTACAGCCTATGTACTTGAACAGGCTAAACTAGCCGTAGTACCTTTCTATGCATTTGGGGCAAGCGAAAATAGTAGCTGGTATCGGTTGAGCGTTGGAACGTGTAAAGAGCATGAAGTAGCTGAGTCGTTAGCGGCTCTAGAAGGTGCCTTGGCTCGCTTAAGCTAACATACGATGGTGCCTTATTTGAGCAGCATGCACAATGTTTAGCTGTCGCAACCGGCGTAGCTCACTTCCCCAAGTTCTCTGACCGCTACGGGAACATACCCTTCATACTGCGTTTCTACTTGCAGCAATAAAGCCCTTATTTCGTCGGCTTCGAGGCTATTCACCAACTTCATCCTGGTTTCTTTAAAGTTGGGGTAGCCTTTAAAGTAGTTGGTGTAATGCCTACGCATCTCCAAAATTCCCAGTTTTTCACCTTTCCACTCAATCGATCGGTTGAAGTGCTTTAGTGCAACCGCTATTCTTTCGGCGGTGGTAGGTGCAGCTAAATTTTGGCCTGTGGCCATAAAATGTTTTATTTCTCGGAAAATCCAAGGATAACCAATCGCTGCCCTGCCAATCATAATTCCATCTACACCATATCGGTTTCGATAAAGTACTGCCTTCTCCGGACTGTCGATATCACCATTCCCGAAAACCGGAATGCGCATGCGAGGATTGTTCTTTACCTCCCCAATGAGTGTCCAATCGGCTTCACCTTTATACATTTGAACGCGTGTCCGGCCGTGGATGGCAATGGCCTGAACACCTATATCTTGTAAGGCTTCGGCGAGATAAACAACCTGTTTGCTTTCTTCATCCCAACCCAAGCGCGTTTTTACCGTGATGGGAATTTTGCTCCTTTTCACCATGGCCTCGGTGATTTTAAGTAGCTTGGGTAAATTGCGAAGCATACCCGAACCCGCCTCTTTACACACCACTTGTTTTACCGGACAGCCGTAATTGATGTCTATTAGGTTGGGATTGGCTTCCGATACCTTATCGATAGCCTGGACCATGGGTTCGAGCTCTCCGCCAAAAATCTGTATGCCCATCGGCCGTTCATCGTCGTAGATATCGAGTTTTTGGAGACTTTTTCTGGCATCGCGTATCAATCCCTCCGACGAAATGAATTCGGTATACATGAGATCGGCACCATTGGCCTTACAAACAGCACGGAAAGGCGGGTCGCTCACATCTTCCATAGGCGCGAGCAAAAGTGGGAATTCGCCCAAATCAAGATCACCAATCCGTACCATCGTCATAAAAACGTGTAAATTTAGGCAAAAAAAGCCACATGCTATTTGATAAGCCGCTTCGCGACCACCACCCCATAGTTCAGCTGTTGCTTTTAATTGGATTGTGTCTTTCTTCGGGAGGGTTATTTGCCCTCATCGCCATCAAAAGTGCAGGTTCCGTAACCGGTGTGGCGGGAACCGTCCTTGCCGACTGGCTTCAAAACCCCGACCCGAAGTATATCCCGTACATTTGGTGGGTGCAGAGTTTGAGTGCATTTGGTGTTTTTGTGTTGCCGGGTATTGTTTGGGCCTATTACTACGACTATGATACACCTTGGCAGCCACTAGGTCTGCACATACGCCAAAAACCCAATGTTTGGTTGTATGTAGGGGTATTGGTAATGGTAATCAGCCCGATAATTTACTGGATATATGGCTTAAATCAACAGATAGAGCTACCCGAAGCATGGTCAGCATTAGAAGCTAGCATGAAAAGGGCTGAGGAAGAAAGTGAAAAAACGATTCTACTCCTTTTAAGCGCAACTGGTACGCAAGCTTTTCTCATCAATATTTTAGTCATTGCCATTTTGCCAGCGGTAGGTGAAGAGCTACTGTTTAGGGGTGTCTTACAAAATATATTTCGGACTTTGTTTCATAATCCACATCTAGCCATTTGGATAGGGGCCATCTTGTTTAGCGCGCTTCATATGCAGTGGTATGGTTTCTTCCCGCGTTTGTTGTTAGGGGCCATGTTTGGCTATATCTATTTTTGGAGCGGTTCAATTTTCCTTTCCATTTTTGCCCATTTCATCAACAATGGTGCAGCTGTAGCCGTAGAAATGTGGGGAGGTGAAGGCGGTAGTGAGGCCATCGAAAAAGCCTTGCTCAATAGTCCTTGGTGGCTTTTATTACTTTCATTGTCGGCGGTGGTAGTACTGCTGAAAGCCATCAACGTGCAAACGCAAAACACACAAACGATACGGTGATGCACGAGGGTTGGATTTGCGTTTTTACTACCAGCTATGCCCATATTGCCGAGTTGGTGCATGCTCACCTGCTAGCCAACGACCTGCAAGCGGTTGTGCTCAATAAAAGAGACTCCTCGTATCTTGCATTCGGTGGCGTGGAGGTGTACGTACCCTCATCCGACCGTTTAACAGCCGAAGCGCTGATTCTATCACTAAGCCTATGAGTAACTTTTGGTTGCGATTAACCACTGGTGCCGTTCTTACCGCGGCAATTGTATTGAGTCTTTTTGCTGGCTTTTGGTACTTCAGTTTGTTGTTTTTTATTTTTTCCATGGTGGGACTTTTCGAGTTTTACCGCATGGCAGCGCCTCGCGACAAACGAAGGCAATATTTAAGTGTGATGACCGCAGGCGCCATATTGTACATTATATGTGCCTTAACGGCATCACGCACCGTAGCCTTTGAGTGGCTAGAATTTATGATTCCGGTTGCTGCCTACTTTTTCATGACCGAATTATATAAAAACAGAGAAAACCCATTTCAGGAAATTGGTATAACCGTATTGGGTTTAGTGTATATAGCACTACCATTCAGCCTGCTGAATTTTATGGCTTTCCTACCCTATGAAACGTACAACTATGAATTGGTGCTGGGTTGCTTTATTTTCCTGTGGGTAAGTGATTCCGGCGCTTATTTGGTAGGCAGGCGCTTTGGCAAAACCAAACTTTTTGAACGTATTTCTCCAGGCAAAACCATCGAAGGCAGCATAGGCGGTATTATACTGGCCATAGTGGTAAGCTACTTTGTTGTAGGAAGGTACTTTCATAGCCTAGCACAAACCGAGTGGGTAGTCGTTGGTGCCATTGTATCCATCAGCGGCATTTATGGAGATCTCATTGAATCGCTGCTCAAACGTAGTGTCGACCGTAAAGACTCCGGCAGTTTACTGCCTGGTCACGGCGGTGTGCTCGACCGTTTCGATTCACTTATTCTCTCAGCGCCGTTGGTATATGCTTACATTCGGCTTTTGCAGATTTTTTAGCGTTTTTCTAATAAACCAGCTGATTTTCAGAACTTCTCAAAAAAGCCGCTTCTAAAGGTGCATCAGTAAGGCATTTGGCTAACTTTACGTCGGTTTTTTAACGATTTCTTAATCACCATTTAACCCCATTCCACATGTCAGCCACTGCTGAAAAAACCTCTACTCCAGAGAATCCATTTGATTCGATGATGTCGCGCTTCGACATTGCCGCAAAAATGCTCAACCTCAATGAAGGTCTGTACAATGTACTAAAATCGCCAGCCCGTCAGGTCATTGTGAGTCTTCCAATTACCATGGATAATGGTAAAATCGAAGTTTTCGAAGGCTTCCGTGTTGTTCACAACATCAATCTGGGTCCTGCCAAAGGCGGTATCCGATACTCCATGGATGTGCATCTCGACGAAGTAAAGGCACTTGCCGCATGGATGACTTGGAAATGCGCTGTGTCTAACATCCCATTTGGAGGTGGTAAGGGCGGCATTAAGTGCGACCCTCGTAAAATGTCGGCCAACGAACTCGAGCGGTTAACACGTGCCTATACACGTGCCATGATCGACGTTTTCGGTCCTGAAAAAGATATTCCTGCTCCTGATATGGGTACAGGTCCCCGCGAAATGGCTTGGTTGATGGACCAATATTCTAAATTAGTAGGTTACAGCAGCCCAGCGGTCGTTACCGGTAAGCCTCTGGTTTTGGGCGGATCTAAAGGCCGAGTAGAAGCTACCGGTCGCGGCGTGATGGTGGCTACACGTAGTGCCATGTTGAAAATGGGCTTGAACCCCTTCAAATCAACTTGTGCAGTTCAAGGCTTCGGTAATGTAGGTTCTATTTCTGCCAAACTTTTACAGCAGCAGGGACTTAAAGTTGTTGCCATTAGCGACGTAACGGGCGGTTATTACAATCCTGAAGGTATTGATGCCGACGAAGCCATTGCCTACCGCGACAACAACGGTGGAACCTTGGAAGGTTTTGCCAAAGCGAGCAAAATCAGCAACGAAGAATTGCTCGAGCTCGATGTGGACGTTTTGGTTCCAGCAGCAATGGAAGACCAAATCACAGGCCGCAATGCCAACAACATCAAAGCGAAACTTATCGTGGAAGGTGCTAACGGCCCTATCGCAGCAAGTGCCGACGATATATTGAACAGCAAAGGCATCATGGTGGTACCCGACATTCTTGCTAACGCGGGTGGAGTAACCGTTTCATACTTCGAGTGGGTTCAAAACCGCTTAGGCTATTTCTGGACAGAGGAGCGCGTAAATCGCCGTGCCGACCGGAATATGAAAGAAGCATTTGAGGTAGTTTATCAAACTTCATTGAAGTATAATTGCAACCTCCGCATCGCTGCTTATATAGTCGCAATCGACAAAGTAGCGCAAGTCACACAATTGCGTGGTGGCATTTAAACTTAAAATCCGAAATTTGAGCCGGGAATAAATCTCCCGGCTTTTTTTATGATTCATCGCGAAGGGTATACCATCATTGCAGGTACAGTTGTTTTAATTGGCGTTTTTGGCTGGTTGATTCAGCATTATTTATCCGACTACCGTGTGCTGAGTTATGGCTTGTATGCCATTTTATTATTTTTTCTCGTCATGGTGGTTCAGTTTTTTCGGAATCCAACTCGAAACACACTTATCGACCCACAAACGGTAATTGCGCCAGCCGATGGCAAAGTAGTTATCATTGAAGAAGTGGATGAACCTGAGTACTTTCAAGGGAAAAGGCTAATGGTTTCCATTTTTATGTCGCCAATAAATGTGCACGTAAACCGAAACCCGGTAAGTGGCACGGTAAAATACTTCAAATATCACCCTGGTGAGTATTTGGTGGCCTGGCACCCAAAATCCTCTACGCTGAATGAACGTACAAGCATTGTCATCGAAAATGAGGCTGGTATACCGGTACTCTTCCGACAAATTGCTGGAGCTCTGGCTCGCCGAATACGTTGGTATGTGAAAGAAGGCGACACTGTGGTCCAAGGTCAAGAATTCGGTTTCATCAAATTCGGAAGCCGCATTGACATTTACCTACCGGTAGGTACCGACGTTAAAGTAGCACTTGGCGATAAAGTATGGGGTGGCGAAACCATAGTAGCCAAATTCCGCTAGCATGTCGCGTTCCTTAGAACCGGCTCGTCTGGCCACCATTTTCTTCACCGTTTTCCTCGATATGCTGGGCATAGGCATAATCATTCCCATCATTGCCCCGCTACTTTTGAATGAAGACACACCCCTGTTACCTACTTCTGCCACGTTTCAGGAGCGTACCTTTATAATGGGTTTGTTGATCTCAAGCTTTAGCATTGCCCAGTTTTTCGGCTCTTCCGTTTTGGGAAGTTTATCGGATCGTTTTGGGCGAAAAACCGTGCTACTCGCTTCCATCACCGGCACTATGCTTGGGTATTTGTTGCTGGGTATGGGTATAATCACCGGTCAATTGTGGTTGCTGTTTGTTGGTCGCATCCTCGATGGATTTATGGCTGGCAACTTGGCCGTCATGTATTCTGCCATCGCCGACATCAGTGAGCCTAGTTCCAAAAGCAAAAATTTCGGTCTCGTAGGTGCGGCTTTTGGCCTTGGATTCGTGATAGGCCCCTTTGCTGGCGGCCAGCTTGCCAACAACCAGCTCGTGTCTTGGTTCAACTATGCCACTCCTTTTTGGGTCGCAGCAGCACTAAGCATGGTAAATGTGGTTTTAATCATGCTTTTTTTTGGCGAAACTATTCAGCAAAAAGTACACAAGCCACTCCGATGGAGTACTGGTATAGTGAATATTAGGAATGCCTTTCAAAATGTAAAACTAAGGTCGATTTTTACTGTAAGCTTCCTTTTTGTTTTTGGCTTTACCTTCTTCACCCAATTCTTTCAGGTTTATCTCATCGGTAAATTCAATTTTAGGGAAGCACAAATTGGCACCCTTTTCGGCTATATGGGGCTCTGGATTGCACTTACACAAGGGCTTTTCATTCGCCCTGTTATGAAAAAGTTTAGGCCCCATCAGGTTATTCGAGTTGCCGTTCCTTGCATTGCAGTAGCCTTACTGCTATTACTGATTCCGAATACCAGCGGTACTATCTTCTTCATTATCCCATTCGTTTCTATCTTTCAAGGGTTGACCTCACCCAATATCACCGCAACGGTATCCAATCTGGCCGATGCCGACATTCAAGGTGAAATTTTAGGTATAAATCAGTCGGTCAACTCTTTCGCGCAGATGTTGCCTCCATTGATTGGTGGGATTTTGGTTGGCTTAGATATCCGTATGCCCTTGATCATTGCTGCTGTGTTTATGCTTCTAGCAGCATGGGTATTTACCCTTTCTGTTCGGAAATCAAGTGCCTATTGACCAGAGGCTTTCTGAATTAACGAGTCATCACGTCGAATTTGAAAACCTGAAGCTTCGAGCGTTGTCACGACTATTCTTTCATTTTCTGGTAAAATACGGTAGATAAACTCCTTGGTTGGATGTAGCTCCATCTCTCCGAGGTGTTCGTGAAGCTCTTCTGGAAGCCATGCCAATATCTCTTGTTCAGGCAAAGGCATGTATTCACCTTCATCCCAGCCAGGTAGCACATCGGTTGTAAATGGATCGTCGGGCTGAGGGAGCTCCAAATCGGTAATGTAGCTACTCAAATCTTCTCCCATTTTGTAGTTCGGATAAAGTGCTTCGTGGCCTAGTATTTCAAGGATTTCGAGAATTAACTCGTCAAAATCATCCTGTGAGCTCAAGCGTATGAAATCGGCCCACGTTTCAGAGCTTTGAATGGCCTCCCATTTACGTGCCCACCTGATGGCTTCCTCTTCGCGTATAATGACCAGGTTGTCGCCTAAAATTCCATAAACAAGTTGATTTTCTGGAGTAGCCATAACAGCAATTTAATGGCGCAAATATGCAATAAAAAACCACCCCAATAATTGAGGTGGTGTATAGATCCTGTGGTATTTTAATCAGTTGCCTTTTTCAAGCTTTTCCATTTCCTTGTCGAACGTTTCTTTGAACTTTTGATAATCATAATCGATTTTCAAACGCTCGTCTTTCGAAAGGCGCTCATTCACAGCAGCCATCACATCCATGCCTGTTAACTCGAGAGCCAAATACGTTTTATACGTTCCGGTTGGTGTTTTAGTTAGGCGCTCGCAAATGGTGCGGGTTCCTGTTAACCGTTGGTTAACTACTTCTCGGCTCAAGGACTCAAAACGCTCGGCCACTTCTTCTTTGTTGTTAAACTCGCGGCTATTTACATAGTTATCAACTGTAGCCTTGATGGTAGTATTGATTGAAGACGCTAATTGTGTGCGTGCTTCATTGAGCGCTTTACGCTTAGAAGTATTCTGGTCCATGCTTTCACCTACCGCATTTGCGCGAAAGAACTCTTTCGTGCTGAAATACTCAGCTCCCGAGCAATACAATTTAACTTCAATTTCTCCCTGCGTTTGTGGAGTAGATACCTCGGCGGCTTTTTTGCTTTTACAACCCGTTGTAAAAAGTACTAGTCCGAGTACCAGTACCGAAAGCGGTTTAAAATAATTTTTCATACGATGGGTTTTTAAATTCTATGTGAGGATTATTGGTTGAAGATTGTTTTTGAGAGTTTTGGAATCACTGTAGTTTCCAAATCTGATGCGGCACGTTTTAACACAGCTTCTTCTGCTTTTTCAAAGTCAAGTTGAACCCCTCTCAAATTGCTCAATTTTTGACTGTAACGCTCATTTCCGACTTTGTCTAACAGCGTAAGTTGTGCGTCGAGCAGTACAGTAAACATGCCGTTGTTCACAGTTCCTTTTCGTGTTTGCGCCGAAAACTGGCAAATAAAATCGGCTCTGGCTGCGTCGTTCGTCGTTTGAAAGCCATCTGCTAATAGTCTACGCCTGATGGCATTTTGTAGCTGAGTCGATACGCTATCGCCATTTAGCTTCACTTCACGGCTGGCGATAAACACCGTTGGCCTACTCACTTCAAGTTGAATTCGTTCTTGAGGTAATGCCTGCGGATCGACCGCGCTTAGCCAAAGCTTAAAATTGGGTTGATTGCGTAACATGGTTTCTAAATCTGCTTCGATGAGGATTTCCTGAACCGCTTCTTTAGAACCGATGTGGCTAATTCGAAGCTTAAGGATACCTTGGTCATCGGTAGTGCTCCCGCCAACAATGGTGCCATTTCCTTGTGAAAATCTAATCTTCAGTGGAAAATTAGCCATCGGGCTATTTTTTGCATCCGTACGCATCACTCTTACGGTTATTTCATCTTGCACCTGGTGGGCAGCCTTTGCTTGAATTTGCTTCGGATTAGCACGGATACTGATTTCACGTAAATTCCGAGCCATACTGGCGATGAGCTCATTTCCGAGGTAGACTTCTTTTCCTGCAATGTTGGTTTCAAGAGGTTCGTTCAGATAGGCCTTTATGGTTTCGAGTGCTCTGATGTGCAGCCCTAATCCTTCTCCTGGCCTGCCCTCGGCTAAGGCAGCTTGTGCCTTTTCAAAATGGTCTAAAGCCAGTCTTTTGGCTTGTTCCATTTTTTGCTGCTTCTGCCTTTGGTATTCTGCAGCCGACAAGCGGTAATATACCCAGTACTCGTTCGCGTTCTGCCAGGTAGCCACCACTTCATACGTTTCTAATTGTACTGTGCTCGTAAGTTTGGTAAACGAACGGAATTCATCACTAAAGACCCTATTTCGTTCGAGTTGTGATTGTACCGAATTGGCTTGAACGGTCACCGTGATTTGACTCACCAAATCATTCAGCGCATTTCTTTTCGCCAGCTCAATGTGATCGAAACTTGATGCTGATTTTCGAGCTACGCCAATACCAATGTAATATCCAGCATCAATAGGTCTAGACTCAACCCAATCGGGACGTACCTCCACTACTGGAGGAGTTGTTGCCTGTCGAGATGATCCACATGCAACGCTTAAAAGTGCGATGAATAGATAAAGGGTTCTCATTGCATACGGGCGAGTTCAAAACTCACAATTTGGTTAGCGACTTTCGAACTTATTCGATTTTGTACCGTTACGAGCATTTCACTTATGGGCTTAAAGTCGCGTTTGGCCGACAAAAGTTGTTCTACCTCACGCTTTTGACTGAAGCTAGTGAAAATTTTATCGGAAGGATGTGCTTCGTTTCTTGATCGCCATTGTCCAGCGAATAGATTTTTTGCATTTCCGTCGTAGCTGATGTAACGAACTTCATCGCGCTCGTTAAATTCAACAACATCCGAAACCATGACTGAACCTGTTTCAGTACTTATGAGCTGGTACTGAATTTTCATTCGTAAACTACTCGAACCTTGAAACTCAGAATACATCACCTTGCGGTACCTGGTTTGCAACTCCATTTTTTTATTGGTGGGGTTGTATACTTTTTCTTGATACGATTCATATCCAGTTCGCTCAATATGACGCATACTAGGTGATACCACCCCAAAATCAAGCACTTTTCCAGTTAAAATAGCCTTTGCTCCCATTAGTTCACCTGCGGTAACAGCAAAATTTTCATTATCGCTGTTGGCTAGGCTGAGCTTTTGCTCTTTGTAAATACGTTCGGTATTTTCTCTATCGATGATTACCAAAAACTCGTTTCGTGAGCTTGTTAGCTCACTAATGATATAGCTCCCAACCGATATAGGGTATGCATAACTCGAGGTGTTTTCAAAAGGCAAAACGGCAATTGTTATCGTAGCCCGTTCCTTGGATGTACGTCTTAATTCTTGAACATCTTTGTAGTTGGGTTCCAAAACATGCACTTTTTCAAAGCCGATATATGCCTTTCTAAAATTCCCGCCCTCATAGTTTTTCAACGCATCATCGTAGGTAGGTATGATGATCGACATTTTTTTCAAAGAGCCTACGTCTTTGTAGGTTGGATCCAACTGCGTGATTTCTTGAAACCGTGATTCAGCATCTCTGAACTTCTTTTCCTCTAAAAGCGCTTGTCCTTGATTGTAAAGTTTTTCAAGGTATTTAGCTAAATCTTCATCGTAATAACTCTTGTAGTAGGTCGGAAAATCGAGCTCAATATTGTAGGCACTAACATTATTAAAAAACTTCTCAGCTTGCCTAAAAGCATAAACCGATGTTCTCAAGTCATCACTACCATGTGCCTTGTAAAACTTGTCGAGGTATTGATTTAATGCCTTTTGCCCTGAATTACGAAGTCCTACCCGAGCATCTATGTATGTACGGTCATTGGCCAAGGCCTGCATGAATGCAAAAGCGGCTTCGTCGTGTATGCCCGCTTCAGCCAGTTTATTGCCCTTTTTGGTAAAACTCTTGCTCGCCGAACAAGCCACCATTAAACCGGCGATAAGCAGTAGGTTAAGTACGTGTAGTGGTTTCATAGGCAATAAACAAAATTAGGAAATGCGTTGGGTTTGCAGGTATTGCCTTTCAAGTATTGTACCAACTCATTTTATCCAAACCGCAATAATTAGCCATATCACGTACAAGCAGTAAGCTAACTTCAAAAAAACTCCAGCTAAAAATCCCAGAAAAGACCCAATTGCCGATTTCAAGGCTTGATTTCGAGATGAACCTTGGATTAGTTCTCCAACAAAAGCACCTAAAAAAGGACCGATTATAATCCCTAAAGGTGGCGTAAAAAGTCCAAGTAACAAACCAACCATAGAGCCTCTTTCACCCGACTTCGTTCCTCCAAAACGCTTAGTGCCCCAAATGGGTATAAAATAATCGAGTACTGTAATCCCAGCCACGATTAATCCGTGCACTATAATTGTTTGTGTGGTGAAGGTGTTTCCTGGAAAAAAGTACAATAGCAATAAGGCAGCCCAAGCGATTGGAGGGCCGGGTAAGATCGGCAAAAAGCTGCCTGCCGCTCCTATAAGTGCAGCAGTAAGCGCAATGATGTAAAGAAGCGTATCCATTCCGTAAAAGTCTCATTAAGTTTACATACAAAAAGTAAACATTTTGTTCAAAACTCAACTCTTCAGAAACTTACTGAGCATGTCTTCGGTTCAACTTATCAACTTGTTGTTACCTCTGCTCACGTTTCCATTTCTTATTAAGAATTTAGGATTGGAAGGGTTTGGGTTGATTAACTATGCTTTGGCAGTGGTTCACTTTTTCGTGGTGTTCGTTGATTTTGGTTATACGTTAGTTGGCACACGTGATATTGCTTTAGCCGGGAATAATACCTTTAAACTTTCTAAACAATTCAGTATCAAGTGGTTCTCCCAGCTATTTCTGTTAATCGTTGCGGCACTAATTTTTGGGCTTCTTGTTGAACTCATCCCTTTGTTGAATGAGCATAGCGTATTGATGTGGCTTAGCTTCGGAATTGTACCTGCCAATATTTTACTCCCTACCTGGTTTTTCCAAGGAACTCAAAAATTCTCGGTACTAGCATTACTTAATCTAATCAATCGAGGATTGTATACGTTCGGAATATTTATTTTCATTAAAGGCCCTGAAGATCTTTTGCTAGTCCCTTTGTTAAATGCGGGATTTACGCTATTCATCTCCATTGTGGGGTTCTTATATTTAATTCGAGTGAGTAAATTAAGCTTGGCTTGGCCAGGTTTACCATCAATAATCCTGTCAATTAAAACCTCAGCTGGGGTATCAATTTCAGGGTTTGCCGTTACAGCTTATACGTATAGTGCTATATTAATTCTGGGGTTTGTAAGCGACCAAAAGGCAGTTGGTATTTTTTCTGCCGTTGAAAAAGTACTACTTGTTTTTCGTATTGGTTTAAGTACACTTTTTTCGGTAATATACCCAAGAGTTTGTGCGCTAGCAGGGATTGAGGATGGAAAAGCAAGAGCCTTTCTACGGCGCGTTTTTATTCCGCTAATCCCCTTGATAGTCTTGGGAAGTATATTACTATGGTTTTTATCCAGCCAAATAGTACTACTATTGATTGGAAACGTCAATCCCGAAATCCTTCAACTCATGCAACTTTTAGTTGCCATTCCAATAATAATTAGCTTAAACATCCCATCTTACCAGCAGCTTTTAGCGCATAATAGACAATCGTATTATTCTACGGTTCTCTTGCTAGGAGCCATCTTTGCAATTATATTGAATTTACTGCTGGCTCCACAATTCGGGGCAACGGGAACAGGTCTATCCGTTTTATTCGCAGAAAGTTTTATTACTTTGGGCTTAATTTACGCTTCTGAGTTCAAATTTAGAGAGCTAAGAATATGGCTTCCAATTCACAATAATGGCAAATGAAAACTACTTCGTTCACGAGCGTCCAGAGGTGCTCGCTTTGATAGATGAAAAAATCAATAAGGTATTGGATGTTGGATGCGGTGCTGGGCATTTTTCGGCTTCAGTTAAAACTAAAACAGGGGCAGAAGTGTGGGGTATCGAACCGAATAACGCTGCTGCTGCTGCTGCTGCCAATCTAATCGACAAGGTACTCTTAGGTACCTATGACGATGTGGAGTCACTGCTTCCAGAAAACTACTTTGACAGCATATTTTTTAATGACGTTTTAGAGCACATGACAGATCCATACTCTGTACTGAGAAAAGTACATCGTGTAGTGAAAACTCATGGCCGTATTTATGCCTCCATTCCAAACGTATTGTTTATCGACTCGATAAAAGAAGTACTCATTACTAGAGACTGGCGTTATACCGATGCAGGGACTCTTGATGCCACCCACTTTCGATTTTTCACACGAAAAAGTACCATTCGAATGTTTGAAGAAGCAGGTTGGACAGTTGATAAAATAGTACCTCTAAATGCTGTGTCTTCTTGGAAATGGTCTTTAGTCAACTTCTTTTTTTTAGGATACTTCTCTGACTTTTTTCCAATGCAATTTGGGGTAGTTGCAAGCAAACGTAATCCATGAAACGAGTTAGCATTATCATCGTCAACTATAATAATAGTGACGTTCTCCCAGCTTGCTTGAAATCAATTGATAAATGGTGCGACCCAGAATCAACAGAGGTAATTGTAGTCGATAATAACTCAAAAGAAGATGGCCTCAGTCAGATTAAAACAGATTTTCCTGATATTAAATACGTTGAAGCCGGTGAAAATTTAGGCTTTGGAAAAGCCAATAATTTAGGTTCAACCTTTGCGGCAGGTAAGTATTTATTTTTACTAAACCCAGATACGGAATTACTAACTCCTGTGCCAACCCTCCTCGCCGATTACATGGATGAGTACGGAGAAAATACTGCTTGTATAGGTGCCGAAATTGTCAATATCCATGGAAAGCCTGATGTCAGTTCTGGGAATTTTCCTACCCCTCTAGGTTTAATAAAAGAGCTATTTCCCTCCCGCTACTTCCCCTATCGACTAAAAACAAAACCTGCAGATGGAGGGGCATATTCAGTTGATTATGTGAGTGGCGCGGATATAATGATTTCTTCCGTCCTCTTTAAAGCGCATAAAGGCTTTGATCCCGACTTCTTTCTTTACTATGAAGAAACTGAATTTCAGTGGCGGCTAGCAAAGGCAGGTTATGACAGGAGAATATTACCATCTGCCAAACTGATGCATATTTGTGGCACAACTGACCATAAATTAAGCAGCAAGAAAATTGAGATATTCGAGAAGAGTAGAATTTTATTTTTTTCTAAGGTATACGGTTTATTTGGACAAATCTTTGCCCGTATTAGCTTACTTATTTTTTACAGTAGTAGATTATTATTTGGAGGTCCAAAACACTATTGGAGTGGTATACGAACGGCATTACGATGAGTAGGTTAATAAGTGTAGTTATTCCATTATTCAACAAAGTTGACTGGATAGAGAGGACCGTAGAATCCGTTCTTAATCAAGATTATGATAATTTTGAGCTGATTATTGTAGACAATGGAAGTACTGATGGAAGCCTTGAAAAGATAAAAGCCATTAATGACACGAGAATTCTAATTTTAAAAGAACCAAAAAATGGAGTGTCTTGTGCACGAAATCTGGGCCTAGAACATGCCAAGTCGGATTGGGTTGCATTTTTGGATGCCGACGATTTATGGGATGCTCGTTTTCTCTCTACGATCAATAGGTTGATTGATAGCTATTCAGAATGTGTATTGTTTGGAACTAACTACCACTTCTTGCACAGGAAAAAAACAAAAAAACCTAACGACAGAAACTTTCCAAAAAATGAAGGAATAGTTAGTGATTATTTCCGAAAAATGGCGTCAGGTGATATGCTATTTACGGCATCCTCTGTATGTGTAGCGAAGGAAAAGGCATTAGAACTTGGTGGGTTCCCTGAAGGTGAACGTATTGGAGAAGATCAAGAAATGTGGATTAAACTTGCACTTTCAGGGTCAATAGTTTGGACGCCAATACGTTTAGCCTATTATAGACAAGGAATTGTAGGCATGGCCACTTTACAGGCCCCTGACAAAGAGATTTGGCCATTTGTAAAAAGACTTATAGAACGTAGCAAATCCGACGTTTATCCAAAATCACTTAGAAAGGGATTTGAGACTTATGCTGCACGACACTTGGTTGGACAAGCTAGCCAATTAATAATTACTAAAGACAAAATATCGGCTCGGAAATTATTAGAGAATTCCGTAGCTAAAAAAGCAGGACTTAGATATTGGTATTGGTTTCTAAGATCTTACCTAATTAGCAAATGAACTACCTTCCGTTCCCATCCAAGCATGATTAAAGTATTAGCCATATTGGTCCTGTATAAAAGAGGCTATCAACAAAGCAACTCTTATATAAGTCTTGCTAATCAAAATAATGCGCCAGACTGGTTTATAGTGGACAATAGTCCCACGCCTCAAGAATTCCCTGAAAACTCAAAATACCTTCATTGGCCTGAAAACCGTGGAGTAAGCACAGCATATAAGGAAGGTGCGAATTGGGCTAAAATAAATGGTTACACACACATTTTGCTACTGGATCAGGATACGCAATTTATTGCAAACGCCTGGCAAGTATACCTAGACGCGGTAATACAACAACCATCGTATAAAATTTATGGTCCTAAACTAAAGTGTGGTGACAAAATTATATCCCCTGGCAAACGTTTATTAGGTAGGACCTTCGCAACCAAATTTATCCCTGATGGAGAAGTTTCTCTCAATAATTATTCACCAATCAACTCAGGCCTGTTAATTGATTTAGAGTTTTATCAAAATGTAGGTGGACATGAAGAATCAATTCCATTGGATTTTAGTGATTTCGCTTTTCTCAGTAAAGTGAGAAAGTTTAATTCCCAACTCTTTGTTATACCTACAATTTGCCAACACTCGTTATCATCTGCGACAATTGATTCATACGAAACTGAATTAGCACGATTTCGATACTATGTTCAAGGATATAGGGCTTTTTTGAAAATGGATGGAGTGAAGGCAAGTTTGTACTTTTGGGCATTGATTCGTATGCTTCAACTTACTTTGAGGCATAAAAAGGTTGGATTTTTTGTGGTTTTATTTCTAAAGAAGCCCTAATTGGAACAAAAGTATCAAAACTGGTCTAAACTATTACTAGTCCTCATTTTAGTGGAATTGGTAGCTGGAGGGGGCGGTAGGCTTTTGTATTTAGGTGTAGTAAGTGTCAGAATGATACTGTTTTCATTAGCTGTATTTACCTTTTTAATTGGCAAAGTTTGTCTCGGTCATAATTTTAATAAGTATGAAAATTTAGTAGTTATTGTTTTCGCAGCTGGATTAACAATCAGTTCGTTAATTGGCTTAATTAATGGGTCTTCTTATTTTGAAATCCTAAGAGATGTAAAACCTATTTCCTATATCCTTATTCTTCCATTTTTTAGTTCTATAAAATGGTCACGTTCTATTAGCGATAAACTTAATTGGATTATGCGATGGCCCCCACTTCTCCTCGCTATGATTTATTTAGTTTTGTTGCTTTTATGGCACAGTAAGCTTTTAAATGGTGAAAAAATATATGAAATACTCTCAAGATCAGAAGAATTTTCATTTCGAGGAAACTTAGGATTTATGTATAAAGGATTCGTTTTTTTTCCAGTAGCATTTTTCTTCTGGCTACAGCGAAGTAAAAAGACAAACTGGATAGCCCTTATAATTTTATACATTGCAATTCTGTTGACTTTTACCAGAGGTCTTTGGTTAATTCTTTTTCTCCTGTATTTGATGAACGTTTTAATACTTGAAAGAAAACGTCTCGAGAATTGGTTAGCCATTAGCCTTATGCTAATTAGTTTTGGTGGCTTTAACCGATTAGTCGAATCTATTCCAAAACCATATTTCGAGAGCCAATTTATTGGCGAAAAGTCTAATTCGCAGGAAAAGGAAAGGTATAGCTTGAGTACAACAGAAAGAGCTATCAGCGAGAGCTTCAATCAGGGCTTTGAGTATCGAAATGCATCTATGATTGATCGCTTCGTCCAAATCCGTGAAGTGTTAACACATGCGAATTGGTCTTCAGTTTTTGTGGGACATGGTTTGGGTCAAGGTACACCGAGTCGTCCGATACATATGGAAATTAGCTATTTAGAAATTTTTCAAAAACAAGGTTTATTCGGCTTATTCTTATGGTTTTTTCCTTTCACTATTATCGCTTTCCGATTTAAGAAGTTGCTAACCTACAACTCCTATATTAACTCTACAGCATTGCCTTGGTTTGCTTCAGTTCTGTTTTTCTATGGAATTTCTTTTTTCAATCCATATCTAAACACTCCAATGGGAATCGGCTTTATAGCGGTAACTATGATAGTTTTCAGACACCTAATGAATAGTGAAGAATGATTCAGGTATCTGTTTGTTTACCAGTATATAACGGTTTGAAATGGCTTCCTATTCAAATAGATAGCATTCTTTTGCAACTTGGGGATAACGATGAATTAATCATAAATGATGATGGCTCTACCGATGGAAGTTACGAGTGGTTATTACGCTTATCTAAACTTGATAAACGCATTCGACTGTTCCGCGATGGGCCATATCGAAATGTTGTGAAAAACGTAGCATTTTGTTTGAGCAAAGTAAGAGGCGAATATGTTTTATTGAGCGATCAAGATGATGAATGGTTACCGGGCAAATTAAATGGTATGTTGATCGCTTTACAACGACATATAATGGTCATTCATGATGCCAGAATCGTGGATGAATCAAGCAATATCGTTCATCCAAGTTTTTTTAAAATTCAAAAAAGTGGTTCAGGCTTGATACGCAATTTCATCCGAAATGGGTACTTGGGTTGTTGTATGGGTTTTCGCTCCGAACTATTAACAAAAGCACTACCTTTTCCAGAAAATACCGCCATGCACGATATTTGGCTCGGAAATGTAGCTGCAGTAATGGGAAAGGTATCATTCCAAAACGAAGTATGGCTAAACTATCGACGGCATGGCGGTAACGTTTCAAGTTCCTCAGAACCAAGCACTAATTCAACTCTAAAAAAAATACAGTTAAGATTGGCTTTATTATTCCAGCTCGTTAAACGTTTTCTGAGATAATGCGTATTTCTATTATTACTGTTTGTTTCAATAGCGAAAAAACCATTGCTGACACTCTAAACTCTGTCAAATTACAGTCCTACAAGAATATCGAACACCTATTAATTGATGGGGGAAGCACCGACAATACACTATCCTTGATTAAAAATTATCAAAATTCTGGCAGTGAATATCCTATTCGTTGTTTGAGCGAACCCGATCAGGGGCTATACGACGCCATGAACAAAGGCATTCAATTATCTTCTGGTGATTATATCGGCTTTTTAAATGCAGATGACTTCTACACAGATGCCGAATGTATCAGGAAACTTGTGGATGCCTTAATTCAAAATCAAACGAAAAGCTGCTATGCCGATTTGGATTACATCGATTCCATTGTTACAAATAAAATAATACGGAGATGGAAGGCAGGAGAATTTAAACCGAATTCCTTCTTGTGGGGCTGGATGCCTCCGCACCCTACCTTTTTCGTTTCGCGAGAAGTTTATATTCAATTAGGAGGCTACAGATTAGATTTAGGGAGTGCTGCAGATTATGAACTAATGTTGAGGTTTTTACATAAACATCAAATTTCAACCTGCTACCTTCCTCAAACTATTATAAAAATGCGGATGGGTGGTGTGAGCAACGCCAGCCTGAAAAATAGAATCGCTGCAAATCGAATGGATAAAAAAGCTTGGGAAATTAACGGCTTGAAACCTTTGTTATTTACCTTACTATTAAAACCAATCCGAAAACTAAACCAATTCAAAATTTAGTTCAGCTATCGATTAGACAGTTAATTAGATTGTTTTTCAAAATTTTGTACAATTGAGAATAAAAATAATTAACTAAAGCAACATAAAGTAAAGACCTCAGGGTCACTATCTTTGTTCCTATGATTAACCTGATCCTTTCTGGAGGAAGCGGAACTCGCTTATGGCCGCTGTCCCGCAAGCTCATGCCCAAGCAATTTTATCCTCTTTTTGAAGATCAAACACTCTTTGAATTAACTGTTGAACGTAATGCTGGCTTTTGTAGTGATTTTTGGATCGTAACCAATCAAGAGCAAGCCATCCTGGCTGAGTCACAGCTTGGAGAGCACGAAGCCAGATTTATTCTTGAACCTGTTGGGAGGAATACGGCTCCAGCTATTGCTCTTGTTTGTCACTTAGTTCCTGCCGAAACGGTCATTTTAGTAACTCCTAGTGATCACTTGATAAAAAAGCAAGGAGCCTATGAGAAGTCTATAGAAAGGGCTAAAAAGCTTGCGGAAGCTGGTTTTTTGGTGACATTTGGAATTCAGCCTACTTACGCTGAAACCGGCTACGGATATATCGAGTCAGAAGGCGAATTGGTCAAATCTTTTAAGGAAAAACCAGATAAAGTAACTGCTGAACAGTACCTCGCCAAAGGAAATTTTTTATGGAATAGCGGAATGTTTTGTTTTCAAGCAGGAGTGTTTCTTGAAGAATTGCAAAAATATAGTCCTGAAGTATTTACCAATTCAAAAAAAGCACTTGATGGGCTCGACACGACATCTTATTCTTTGGCTATCGAATTAGAGGCTATGAAAGCAATCCCCGAGATTAGCATCGACTATGGGGTAATGGAAAAAAGTAATCGAGTGCGCGTAGTACCCGCTGAAATTGGGTGGAGTGATCTCGGCAGCTTTGATGCGCTTTACGAAGAGCTTGCCAGAGACCAGCAAGGCAACACAATTGCAGAACACACACACTTTTTGGGAGCCAAACAGAATTTAGTTTTCAATCGAAGTGATAGTAGATTGATTTTACTAGACGTGGAAGATTTGTTAGTAGTTAAAACGCAAACCGCTACCCTTATTGGGAAACGCGGTTTTTCACAAAACGTAAAAAAGGCCGTAGATTTACTAAAAGGTGAAAGTGCGTGGGAACTAAATACGCACGATACCCTTGTGATGCCATATGGTATCCAGCGGGTAATTTCATCAACACCTGAATATGAACTCTTGGAGCTCTTTTTACACCCAGGTGAAAGTATTCACACACGAGAGGGTGAACCTATAAGCATACAACTCATTTCAGGAAGTTTGAGTATTAACGACAAGCCATTAACCGTAGGCCAATCTTTTCTGGAGAAAAAAGATGAATTGCATCTTTTTAATCCCGACCAAGAGCAGCCTTGTTTACTCCTAATCACCCATCTTCATTGAAAAAGTATCTCATTTCATTCCTATTATCGACCTTCTCAATAGTAGCCTTCAGTCAGCATCCAAGTCTGAATGTGCCCTTGAATAGAATTTGGAATTTAGAGTTTGAAAAAAAATATGCGCTTTTAAACGACAAAACACATAACTCAATTTACCCGATGCTTCAAGGGCAATTAGCAGATTTAAAAGATTCACTTGCCTCAGAAGAAAAAAGCTGGTGGTATCGTAAAGTATATAAGGAACATTTGGTTGATATTCGTAAGCAAGACTGGATGATTCAATTAGATCCTCTTGGAGAAATTGAGGTAGGTAGAACAGAAAATGATGCCGCAAACAGATATACAGGAGCAATTCAGCTTCAAGGTGGTATAGGTTCGAAGTTTGCCTTTTACACTAGTGTTTTTTCTACTTGGGCATTTTACCCGAACTACCTAACTGCATTTGGTAGAACTTACTCCATTTTGCCTGGTCAAGGTGATGCTGTGCCTTATACAGAAAAAGGATTCAACCACTTTAACTCTTTGGCTTACATTAGCTTTTCACCAAATAGTCATTTTAATTTTCAGTTCGGGCATGGTAGAAATTTCATTGGTAACGGCTACCGCTCACTTTTGCTTTCCGATGGCTATTACCCCCATCCCTATTTTCGAATTCTTACTAACATTGGGCCAATTCAATATGTTTATCTACTCAGCCAGTATACAGATTTGTTAGCACCCAAATTATCAAAGGAACTGGGTTTTAGGCAAAAATATTCAGCCATTAGTTACCTAGATTGGAGAATTGGAAAACGTCTTTCTTTAGGGCTGTTTCAAGCAGTTATTTGGCAGGCAGATGACAGCACAGGTAGAAGAGGAATAGACCCTAACTATTTAAATCCAATTGTATTTCTTAGACCTATTGAAAGAAATTTAGGCTCAGAAGGTAATATGATACTAGGGCTGAATTCAAAATTCAAAATTGTGGATGGCCATCTAATATACTTCCAATTCGTTTTAGACGAATTTGACTTCCGTCAACTTCAAGCACAAAATGGATACTGGGCAAATAAATACGGGTATCAGCTAGGTTATAAGGGATTCGACCTTTTCCACATTCCCAATTTATCCATCAATACGGAATACAACGTTGTAAGGCCTTTCACTTACAGCCATTGGACAAGTCTTACAAACTATAGCCACTTTAATGAACCCCTAGCACACCCTTTTGGAGCTAATTTCAGAGAATGGCAAAACTTCATTAACTACCGATTCAAAAGGTACTATTGTCAAATCCAATATATGAATGCATTAGTAGGGTTTGATGAAAATGGGTTGTCATGGGGACAGAATATTTTTGCCAGCTATTTTGTTCGTGTTCGTGAAACAGGAAACGAGATTGGTCAAGGGCTAACTACCAGAATTCACTTTACTCAAGTAAAATTGGGTTATATACTAAATACACGTACGAATATGCGATTAGAACTTACAGGAAGCAATAGAAACGCTATTAACAATAATGAAACTCTCGTAGAAAATTGGTTTACTGTAGGAATATCCACTAATGTTAGGAACCTGTATTTTGATAGATAAATTCTTTGTGGTACAAGAGCACTGCAAACAAGCTGAAAAACAAAATTCCTCTGTGCCAAAAGAGAACTGTTTCTGATTGAAAACACAGAAACATAAACACTATATATGCGACGAAGTATGTATTGGCTTTTCGTAGACCGAGCGTGACAAAATAAATCAAAATAATAAGTAAGCCAATTGCCCACGGCATACCTGCAATTAATGCATTTTCTATGAATTGGTTATGCGTATTATACGATTGTTCAATACCCACTCCAAATCCATTTCGAGCATAAGTCGACCACAATGCATCCTTATAATCGCCAGCTCCAACACCTAACCATGGTTGATTTAAGATAATCTCAAATGCAGATTCCCACTGCGCCAAACGAATAGTTATACTATTATAATCTTCAAGCGAATAAGTTTCAATATTGTAGTTAAAGCCTGAGGTCAATTCCTGAAAGCGACTGCGAGTTGCATCAGGCAAAAAATACCAGACCATTAACAATGTGATAGAAATAACAGCCGTAGATTTCATTAGTGCCCATTTTCCTTTGCTATACGTTTTGGCTATAATGACACCGAAACTCGTAACAGCAAGGGCTAGTAAAGTCATTCTGGCACTAAGCATCAGAAGGAAAAGTAAAAGCACTACTAATCCTATTCTCTTAGCCCATTTAGGCAAGTCTACATCCGTAAACAACCAAAAACAAGCTCCAATAATCAACAGACTAAAATAACCTGGATGCATGACGGAATTTGCTAATTCCGTGTAAAAAAAGAAAGGTAAAATGTCTTCCCATTTCATCAAGTTTAGCTCTTGTATCCTGATGATATTATAGACCAAAGCCCAATAAATTGCTACAAACGCAGCCAAATACCAGAGCCGACCTAGCCATTTCAATCCTATTCCATTGAGAGGCCTTAAGGAATACAGAATAGGAATTATCATGAGCAGTGCTTGAGTGCTTAACATTGAAGTAGCCTCTTTTGTATTTGAACTCCAAAAGAAAGAAAGTCCAATCCAAACTAAATATGCAGCCCAACATACAACCAAAGGATTAACAAGACCTGCTTTCCATTGAATCGAAGTGTGGTTAATGATCAAACTACATAACACCAATAGAATAGCATAACTACTATAGTAGGTGGGTAAAAATTGAGCGGCCGCAAGGATTGACCATGCTATCGTATTGGCCGAATTCTTAAATTTTAGAAAAAAATTCTGCATTTTCACTTTCGATAAAGATAAGCTTTGCCATTTGCACTTCTCCATTTTCGGTCTATAACGGTAATTTGCTTACTTTGTATTCACAACCGAAGCAAATGTCTCAACCACTTCTAACCTTTCTAAAATTTGGACTTGTAGGGATAAGTGGATTAATCATCGACTTTGGATTAACCTGGGTAACCAAAGAAAAGGCGAGGTGGTCGCCTTATCTTGCCAATGCTGTAGGATTTTTGTTTGCAGCTAGTTCAAATTGGTACTTGAATAGGATCTGGTCGTTCGAAAGTAAGAATTCAGCGATGCTTCTCGAATACACCAATTTTATTGGTATAGCCATGTTGGGTTTAGGTATTAATTCGGCTGTTCTGTACATTGGAATAAAACGTTTTCATTTGCCATTTTACTTTTCCAAAATTATAGCTATTGCCATTACCACATTTTGGAATTTCTTCGCGAACTACTTTTATACTTTCGCTTAATGAAACCCAATAGGGTATACCAGCTACTCACCATTACTATTGGCTCGGCACTCTTATTACCCAATTTGTTCACCCATGGTATTTTTGGGGATGGATTAATCTATGCCGTCATATCCAGGAATATGTCGTTCGGACAAGGATGGCTCTGGGAGCCATTTTATAGTACAGATTTTTTCAACCCGTGGGCGGAACATCCCCCACTCTACTTTTGGCTCGAGAGTTTTGCATTCAAACTTTTAGGAGACCAGTCTTATACGGAGAAATTATTCAGTCTGGTACTCGGAGTACTCATGGCTATCTCCATCACGCGAAATTGGCCATATAAAAATGGTAGCTGGTGGTACCCTGTTTTACTTTGGGCAATAGTCCCAACAATTCATTGGGCCTACGGCAATAATATGCTAGAAAACCTGCTGGTACTCTTTACCAGCTATGCAGTATGGTTTGGTCTAAAAAAAACGAACCTATTTTATGCCAGTTTATCGGGAGCATTGATTTTCCTAGCTTTCTTAACAAAAGGACCTGTAGGTCTTTTTCCGTTTGCTATTTGGATTCTACGATGGCTAATCTTACGCGAACTAAGTTTTTTTAGGTGTATTCAACTAAGTGTGGTTGCTTTATTCTCGTTTGGATTTCTCATCACACTTCTTTTTTGGCAATATCCAGCTTCCTTTACTTTTTTCGAGAACTACTTTAACACCCAAGTACTAGCAAGTTTAAACGGTGAACGCCTCATCCAAGATCGGGTTGAAGAACTACCTCGTTATTATTTAATTGGAAGAGTTTTTACCGAGTTATTCAACCCAGTTTTACTAGTGGTTCTTCTTTACATATGGAATAGTATCAAATCGAGATCAACGGCGTTACCGAAAATCTCAAAGCAAGTATTCTTGTATTTTGTAATCGGTCTCTCCGCAACATTACCGCTACTCATTTCTCCAAAACAACACTCCTTTTATCTTATACCAGCTATAACTTGGTATATTTTAGCTCTCGCACTTTGGTCTTGGCCAAAACTCGGAACGCTAATTACCGATATAAACAAAGAATCAATAGGGTTTAGAAGTTTGATACTCACTGTAGGACTGCTATTATGTTTGTCGATTTATTTTAGTGCAACACGGGTAGGAAAAATAAGTCGTGATGAAGACCTTATTCTATTTGTGCGTGCAGTAGATGAATTGGTCCCAAAAAATGATAAAATCGGCGTTTCTGCCGATTTGATTAGTCACCACGGATTGCATGGTTACTTTCAACGTTATGCTTGTCGTTCGTTGAATACCAAAGCCCATGCTCAATGGAGAATCATCACACTCACAGATTCTCTGCCCGAAAACTATTCTTATGTCCCACTTGAGAGGAAAGCACCATATAAGCTTCTAAAGGCTCAAATTGCTGGCCCATCCCCCGACGCCTTATAAACTTGCAATCGTTTTTGACGTCGTTTCTCAAAAAAAGGAACTTGACTTAGTATAAATGCAACCGTTAAAGTAACGGCTAGAAATACTGAAGGACGTAAATTTTGCAATAACCAAGCAAGAAAAATAAAAAATACGTTCGCCGCATATAACGTTAGGGAAGCTTGGGTATGTGACATTCCTAAATCTAGGAGACAGTGATGAATATGATTACGATCGGCAGTAAATGGTGAACGGCCCTTTAGAATTCGAACAGTGAATACTCGAAGTGTATCGAATAAGGGAATAATTAACAAGTTGAATGCATACACGGCCCCAGCAATGCTAAAAAAGATATTGGGTTCGTGCGTTCGACTCAACTGAATAAACCTTACTGCAATTATTGAAACTAAATAACCCAGTACTAAGGAACCCGAATCACCCATGAATATTTGAGCCTTCCCAAAATTAAACCGCAAAAAAGCCAACAAAGAGCCACATACCGTTAAACTTAGAATCAGAAATATTTCATCACCCATCCGGTAAAACCAATATCCAAAAGTACTTAACACTATAAAACCAATTCCAGCTGCCAAGCCATTAATGCCATCAATAAGGTTAAAACCATTCATTATCCCCAAAATCGCCAAGGTGGATAAGAGGACCGATTCTAGATAGCTCAAATCATGTATCCCTAATAAACCATATAAATTCGTTATCCGAACATCACCTTGAATTACCACGATTAAAGTAGCAATAACTTGAGCCACCAACTTCTTTTTGGCCACCAAAGGATAAAGATCATCCTTAATACCAACCACAAATAAAATCATCAATGCCGACAAAATAGGCCCGAAGTCAGGAACGGTCATACTACTTGTCCAGAATACAAATGAAAAGAAGAACCCACTAAAAACGGCTAAACCACCCAGTGTAGGAATTGGTGAACTGTGCGCTTTTCTATGATTGGGCTGGTCGTATAGCTTTTTAAGTTTTGCCAAATTAATAATGGCAGGTACACTATACCAGGTAATCACCAAAGCAGTTATAAATGCGGTAACATAATAAATGTGGTAGAGCGTGTTCGACATAAAAAAACCCGAAGGAATAGCTTCAGGCGAAAATAAGAGTTTATAATGGATTCAATCGGGAGAATTTGACTTCTCTTTCTGATCACCTATGTCTTTATCGTTCGTAAATCTGCTTTTATCTAGCGACTCAAATTGAGAGTTATTGCTAACAAATTCTGGTACAATCTCTTTAATTTTTGAAACGATACGTTGTTCGTCGCCCGTATTTAATATTTGTTTCAAAGTAACCAGTTCTTGTGCTACCAAATCGTAATCATAAGCACGCACCTTACCAATCATAATTTTGGGGTGGTGCGTGGGCATCGTATTCTCCTGAACGTTCAATAACTCTTCGTATAGTTTTTCACCAAGACGCAGACCTGTAAACGTAATTTGAATATCTTTTCCAAGGGTTAAACCTGAAAGTTTAATCATCTTCTTGGCCACATCAAGGATTTTGACAGATTCTCCCATGTCAAAAACGAAAATTTCACCTCCATTACCCATCACACCTGCTTCCAAAACCAATTGACAAGCCTCAGGAATGGTCATAAAGTAGCGTGTAATCTCGGGATGGGTGACTGTTATTGGCCCACCAGCTTCAATCTGTCTTTTAAACATCGGAATAACCGAACCATTCGAACCCAATACATTTCCGAATCGAGTGGTTACAAAACGGGTATTTCCCGAAAATGTATTATTTAGGCTTTGTGTATAAATTTCGGCTACTCGTTTGGTTGCACCCATCACGTTAGTTGGGTTCACTGCTTTATCGGTACTTACCATCACAAACTTGCTCACCCCAAACTCTACCGCTAAATCCGCCAATTGTTGAGTCCCGAAGATATTCACCAAAACAGCTTCGTAGCAATTTTCCTCCATCAAGGGCACATGCTTATAAGCAGCCGCATGAAATACGTATTTTGGGCGAAATTTTTTGAATAGATTCCGCATACGCTTATCATTTCGAACATCACCTATTACAAAACGAACGTTGTGCAATAAATGGGAGTACTTCTTCCTAAGTTCATTTTCAAGGTCGTACATCGGTGTTTCGGCTTGGTCAATCAAAACCAGTTGAGCCGGACGATAATGTAACAATTGGCGGGCAATTTCCCCCCCTATAGATCCCGCAGCTCCAGTGACAAATACAACCTGCTCTTCAATTTCTGCTTCTACTGTTTGGTTATCCAATACTATTTCTTCTCGTTGGAGGAGGTCTTCAATTTTTACATCCTTAATTTGCCGGCTACTCAATTCTCCATTAATCCAATTGTGCACCGGGGGTACGTTTTTCACTTTTATGCTATGCGCTAAGCATAAATCAATGATTTGACGTTTACGGATAGACGATATGTTTTGAATAGAAATAATTACTTCTTGTACGTTATACTTCTCTACAAAATCACGCTCAAGTATAGCAGGTGAATACACCATGATCCCTTGCAAGGCCTTATTAATTTTGCTTGGATTATCGTCGATATATCCAACCACGTTGTACTGAAGACTATCATCTTGCATTAAGGTATTTCGCGTAATTGTACCAGACTTCCCAGCCCCATAAATTAAAACGTTTACCTTGGTACGTCCACTTTCGAACAAGGTGATAAAAGCGGCCTTAAACAAAAATCGACTTGTAACTAAGGCAAAAATTGAAAATACGTAATTGATTAATAATAGCGAAAGCCCAACTGTGAAAGCCCCCCTACCATCGTCGGTAAAACGATAGGTAAGCAAATTGATGAGTAATAAAACAAAAGTTGCCGATGTAGTCGCAAAAAACAAACGCACCGCGTCTTCTATACCCGTATGGCGGATGATACCGCTGTAAGACCGAAAAACTAGAAAACCCGCTAAGTATGTGGCCAACACCAAAACAAGTTGGCTTACTCCTAAGTAACCATCTATGGCTGTAAGATCAAAATTGAATCTTACCAGGTAGGAAAACCCAAAAGATAATGTGACAATCGCTAAGTCGATGATCAGTATTGTCCAACGACTAACAAACTTGTTGGTGTATGATTTTAAAAACTTGTTAAACATATACTTGTTTACAAAGATGCAAAATGTCTCTCAAGCATGTATTAAGCTGATATTAAAGTACACTATTCTTTTGCATCCCCGAAATACCCTGCCGAGGGTAGATTTACTGATTAAAAAATGAGGTAAGTCTTGCTTCTATTCTATTGAAATCCTCAATCTTCAGATTTGAACCTGAGGGCAAACACAAGCCTTGATCAAATAACTTTTCAGAAACACCATTCAAGTACGCTGGAGAATCTCGAAAGATTGGCTGTAAGTGCATGGGTTTCCAAAGAGGACGAGATTCAATATTGTCTACTTCTAACCACATCCTTAAGTCTTCCCTTGATTTACCGTCGAAATGAGTCGGATCCAAAATAATTGCAGAAAGCCATCTATTCGAGTAAGATTCTGCTAATTCGGATTGAAATTTAATCCCTGAAATGGCACCCAACTTATTCTCATACCATTCAAAATTGGAACGGCGAGCATTTATACGAGCTGAAAGAACTCGCATCTGTCCTCTTCCAATTCCAGCACACACATTACTCATTCGATAATTATATCCGATATGGCTGTGTTGATAGTGAGGTGCTGGGTCTCTTGCCTGAGTAGCTAAAAATCTTGCTTTGTGTATGTAATTTCCATCTTCTGAAATTAAAGCACCACCTCCCGAGGTCGTTATAATTTTATTTCCATTGAAGCTCAAAACGCCAAGCTCACCGAAGGTACCGCATGACTTATTCATATAAGTAGAACCTAAAGCTTCAGCAGCATCTTCAATGACTGGAATATTATATTCCGCTGCTAAATTCAATATTTCATCCATTTTCGCAGGCATTCCATACAAATGAACAGGAATAATCGCTTTTACTTTCTTTCCTTGTGCCAGCCGGTCAATGATAGCAAATCTTAATAAATCCGGATCCATATTCCAGGTATCCTCTTCGGAATCAACAAAAACGGGAGTTGCACCCTGATACACAATTGGATTGGCCGAAGCTGAAAAGGTGAAACTCTGACAAATCACTTCATCACCAGGCCCTACCCCTAACAATATTAGAGCCAAGTGAAGTGCAGACGTACCACTCGACAAAGCAGCCGCGTGGGCTGAGCCAGTGAATGCACATAAGTCTTGCTCAAAACCGTCCACATGTGGGCCCAATGGCGCTATCCAATTTGTTTCGAATGCATCTTTCACAAAGTCGAATTCATATTCGCCCATGTGTGGAGAGGAAAGCCAGATTTTAGCGGAATTACCCATATTTCTGTTGAAATTTATTTGCGAATACAATGATAACAGCCAAAATCGGTGTCGTTATCAATCTGTGTATCGTCATGTAAAAATTTTCTATGGCGGATGGACTACTTTTCAAAAGATAAAGTGCACTAAGCAAAGTCACAAGAATAAAATAACCCTTTAACCATCTCTTAAATTGATTTCTTTCAGTAAAAAAGATTATAAATAAAAAGCCAGTTCCCGCGCAGGAAAATAAAACACGAATTATAAAAAGAATGTCATTGTTAATCAAGAAACCAGAATACAACTGCGCAAAATAAGCTGCAACGAAAAATGTCAACGCAAATACTGCAAGTAAGACTTGCCTGCTTTTCATTCTGCCTGCTTGATTTTGGCAACAAAAAGCCAATAATACCACATTCCTAAAATACTTAAATACATGATCGCTGTAAATACATATTTATGATAGTAATAAAAAAGTGTTTCATTGGATTGAGCTATAAAAACAAGGGCAGTTAATCTGCTCATATTAAGCAAATAAATTGCTACTATACCCATCAAGATAAAAGGCAGTGTTTTTTTACTCCACTGCCATATTCCTACAAAAAAGGAAATAAAGAGCGCTTGAACAATAATTCCATTACAGCCTTCATAAATTGAAACTACATCCCTGCTTTGAAAATTGACCAAAACCTGATTGTTAATCAGATGTAAAAAAGCAGTATCAGCTGAAGTGAATTGTAGTATAGCTACTAATTGTTCACCTATCGACCATGTTATAGGGTCTGGTGCTGGCTTGTAATAAGCCAGAAATAAACTATATAGCAACGAAAACACAATATAACTTCCTCCGAAACGTGCCAGAAAAAATATTGCGCCTTTACTAGTTGTTTGTTTCATGAAATTTGATTGCTTTTGCAGGAATGCCTACAGCTGTACAGTTGGCAGGAAGTGATTTGGATACCACTGCCCCAGCCCCGATTATGGTATTGGTGCCAATACTTAATTGATTAATAATTTTGGCACCCGTGCCTACATAAACACCACTTTCAATCACTACTTCGCCAGAAATATTTATTGAAGGCATAAAGGAACATAAATCCCATATTTTAGTATCATGACCCACTGTACAGCCTAAGTTCAAAATAACATGTCGACCAATAATTACATCAGTTGTAATGATGTTTCCTGCACATATAATTGTTCCCACACCAATTTCAACTCTTTTACCAATGAGTACATTAGGATGAATTAAGGTCGCAAACAGCTGGTCATTAGTAAGCCTTGATAAAATCTTTTCCTTTGACTTAGGATTACCGATTGCGAGTACTACCCAAACATCCTTCATTTGAGCAAGCTTAGAGATTGATCCTAATACTTTGCCTCCCCCTACTTGCATTCCCTCCGCTTTTTCATCATCAATAAAACCCAAAAAATCCCACTGAGGAGATACTTCATTGATCTGCTCAATCAGCATTTCTACTTCTCGTCCAAATCCACCTGCACCTATTATAACTATCTTTTTCATACGTCAGTTTTTCCCATTAAAATACTCTGCCGTTGCAACACCTTGTCCATTTATACCTTCTCGAATTACAACCTTTTTAGCGGTAAGTATCAGAATCTTTAAATCAAGCATCAAACTACAGTGATCAACATACCAAATATCCAAATCAAACTTTTGCTTCCAACTAATTGCATTACGTCCGTTTATTTGAGCCCAGCCTGTAATACCAGGTCGTACTTCATGTCGACGGGCTTGTTCCGCATTGTATAAAGGTAAATATTGAACTAATAGGGGCCTGGGACCTATAATGCTCATTTGCCCTAAAAAAACGTTGACTAATTGAGGTAACTCATCTAAAGATGTTTTTCTCACGAATTTGCCTACCGAGGTTAGTCGTTCTGCATCCGCCAAAAGTTTTCCATGAATATCTTTTCTATTGTTCATGGTTCGCAATTTAATTAATCTAAAAATTCGCGCATTTTTTCCTGGTCGCAGCTGTGTAAAAAAAGGAGATTCACCGTCTTGTAAGAAGATAATAAATCCAGTCAGCAAAATAATCGGTAATGCCAACACCAACATTGGAATAGCAATGCATAAATCAAGTGCGCGTTTCCCTAAGGTTTTATACATTAAAATATACTTTGATAATCTAATGCGAGTTTTTCGAAAAGTCGGTTGCTTCTGAGAAAATTCTGAGCCCGGATTCCCATTTCAATTCGTTTTCCTGCTGGTAACTCCTTTAGAGATATTATCTCTGCGGCCAATAAATCCACATCCCCATAAGGCACAAACGAACCACAGTTCGCTTCATTAATCATGGATTGGAAACCAGAATAAGAACAGATAATTGGCCTACCAGCATTCATGTAATCAATCCACTTATTCCTGGACAAGCCAAAACGGGCGATTTCCGAATCGATACTGTCGAAGCATAAATCCGTTTGCTGTAGGAATGCCTTTACCTGCTTCTTAGGAATAGGCGCAATAAATTTAATTCGATCGCAATAAGAATACTTCTGCCTATAATTCTCCAGCATCGACCCGGATCCTAAAATATAGGCTTCTACATTTTGAGCTGCCGGAATTTGCGCGACTGCTTTAAGGAGTACCTCAATCGGATTATTTGGATTAACCGTACCGGCATAAACCACTTTAAAAGTACCCGGCGTAAATGTTTGCGCTATATAGGTCGCATCTAGAGGCTCAGCTGTAGTCAGTTGCTCCATTTTTATACCCTGGGGAATACAAATACAAGCTTTGAACCGTGGCTCTACTTCCTTGACATGTTCAATCAGGTTAGGCATGGTACCTACAATCATGTCGGCTTTCCGATAGCCAAAACGTTCCAGTATACCGAGTAACCACATAAAAGGATGACTGGCACTATAACCGCCCAATTGCATGGCAGATAACGGCCAGATATCGCGGATTTCGAGTATAAATCGGGCTTTATAGTAGCGTGATAATAGAAAACCGGAAATGATACTGAGAATAGAAAGAGAAGACGCTATGATAACATCAGGCTTCTTAAGTTGTTTTTTTGAGGTTGTCAGCACTTTCCATTCAAAATGCATCCACGATAAAACGCGGGCTGCTGAAGAGGACTTCGTCGATTTCAATACCTTTAACCAAACTGTTCGAACGCCGGCAATGTCCTCCACCATACGACTTGCTGCAAATTGCGGAAGCTTATCGGTAAGATGAGAGGCATTGGAAGTAAAAATGGTCACATCATGACCATTTTTCACCCATTCTTCAGCAAAATAAAAATGCCTCGTCCCGAAATAATATTTTTCAGGCGAAGCATATTTACAGATGAGCCAAACTGTTTTAGGCACCATCAGGAATAAAACGATTTGATACTTTCAACAACATATTCCATTTGAGCTGAAGTTAGCTCGGGATAAATAGGCAGTGAGATAATCTGGCTTTGGTAGGCGGTTGCTACCGGAAAATCTTCGGCTTTGTGTCCAAGATAAGCATAAGCTTTCAGATTTGGCAAGGCGGTTGGATAATGAATGGCGGTTTCAATGTTCCGCTCCTTCAGAAAATTCGCCAGCCCATCGCGATTTTTAGCGCGTATCACATAGAGGTGATAACTGTGTAGGGTATTTTCCCTTCTTTTTGGGGTGATAATTTCAGGAATGCCACTTAATAACTGGTCGTATGCATCGGCACAACGAATTCTGGCTGCCGTCCAGTCGAGAATATGTGGGAGTTTAGCAGATAAAATGGCCGCCTGTAACCCATCCAAACGGCTGTTTATTCCTTCCATTTGGTGTTCGTGTTTTTTTAGTGCACCATGACGAGCATACATTTTACACTTCTCTGCCAATACAGCATCATTGGTGATAATTGCACCCGCATCACCATAAGCCCCCAGATTTTTACCGGGATAAAAACTAAAGGAAGCGGCGATTCCAAAAGTACCCACCCTTTTTCCCTTGAACTCGGTAAAATGAGATTGCGCACAATCTTCGATAACGGGCAGCTTATATTTATCAGCTATGCGCATCACTTCATCCATATTCACAGCTTGTCCTTGCAAATGCACGGGCATAATGGCTTTGGTATTTGGCGTAATCGCAGCTTCCAACAAATGTTCGTTTAAGCTGTAATAATCAGGGTCAATATCAACAAAAACAGGTTTTGCACCGGTTTGGGAGATGGTTTCAGAAGAGGAAATCCAGCTGTTGGCTACCGTGATTACTTCATCTCCTGCACCTATACCCAACATTTTCATGATGATGTAAAGTGAATCGGTCCCGTTCGCAACCGAAATACAATGATTTATGCCATACAATTCGGCAAAGGCAGCTTCAAAATCATTGACCGGTTTACCGCCAATAAACGCAGTATTGGTAATAATCTCGTGAATGGCGGCATCAATTTCTCCCTGAATCGATACATACTGGGCCTTCAAATCTACAAATGGTACTTTCATCTTATTAGAGCACTTTAATCAATTTCGCAGGGTTACCTGCATAAACACCGGCTTGGGTAATATTTTTCGTCACAACTGCGCCGGCACCAATTACAACCCGGTCGCAAATATCAACAGGAAGTATGGTTGCATTGCTACCTATACTCACCTGATTCCCAATTTTTGTCGACATCCACAAACTTTTATCGCCTTGAGCCGGACCACCCTTCTGAAAAAGGTCATTAATAAACATAACGCCATGGCCAATAAAACAGTCATCGCCTATACTTACCAGCTCACAAATAAAAGTATGCGACTGAATTTTGGTGCGATTGCCTATAAAAACGTCTTTCTGAATTTCGACAAATGGTCCGATAAAACAGTTGTCACCTATGCTGCAACCATAAATATTGACCGGCTCAACAACCTTAACGTCATGACCAAAAATTACATTTTTAATGCCCGACTGATAGACAAGTGGGCTCATATTTGATTCTTTTTAGCCGATTGATATATTTTGTCGATGATTTCAACAGTTTTTAATCCTTCGAAAGAATTGGTTGAAATAGCACTGCCATTTTTTAATACATCAACAACATTTTCATAAACCTTATCGTGGTTCGACATCGAACCCTGATATTGTCCGTAATTATTAGCCGTATTACCGGCCGGCAGGTCCTTAATGACCAATCCTTCAATATGCTGATATTCCAGTTCGTTCAGGTATTGTCCACCAATTTTCACGGTACCTTTTTCGGCAAAAATGGTCAGCGAACCTTCCATGTTTTTGCCATAACTGTTTACCGTATAGTTGATGGTTCCTAGTGCACCATTGTAAAACTGCAGGGCAACTACGCCGGTGTCTTCAAATTCTATTACACCCTGATGGGCAAAATTGCCGGTGAGCGCATGGGCGGTTTTTACATCGCCTATCATCCAATACAATAAATCCACAAAATGGCTGAACTGTGTATACAAGGTGCCACCGTCCAGATCGGCAGTGCCTTTCCAGGAATTGTGGTAATAATCAAAATTCCGATTCCAAAAACAGCTCAATTGAACACTGTAAATTTTACCCAGATCACCCCGATCAATGGCTTCTTTGATGGCAGCCACCGGTGGATTAAAACGGTTTTGTTTGATGGCAAATAAACGCCGATTATTTTTTTCAGCCGCTTTAATCATTTCGCCGCAATCGTATACATTGATGGCCATTGGTTTTTCACACAATACGTGAAATCCGGCATTTAATGCCTTGATGCTGTGTTCGGCATGCAAACCATTGGGGCTACAAATGGATACTACATCAACATCTCCTTCTGCTGCCAGCAGGTCATCAATATACTGATAGGGTGTTGCACCATATTTTTCGGCTAGCAATATAGCTTTTCCCAAATCAATATCACAAACAGCCTTCAACTCACCATTATTGGCAATGTGCTCGGCATGGCGCTGGGCAATACGTCCGCAACCGATGAGGGCGAAATTATATTTTTTCATTTCGTAAATAGCTTAATATATTCTGAGCAATGATTTCACTGCTATTTCCATTTCCATAAAGTGGAGGTGCATCTTTAATTTCAGCACCAAACCACTTTTTAAAGTGTGTAAGTATGGCTTGTTTATCTGAACCACAAATAAAGTTGTAGCCTTTTTCCACCAATTCTGTCCATTCCGTTTCGGTTCGTATGGTCAGGCAATATTTATTCATAAAAAATGCCTCCTTCTGCAAACCGCCACTGTCCGTAATTACCAGTCCGCTTTTTACGATTAGTTGCAACATATCGATATAACCTACCGGTTCGATGGTTTTAAAGTCTATCCGAAAATCATTTTTCTCCAACACCTTACGCGTTCTGGGGTGGAGGGGTAAGACAACAGGCTTTTGCTTGTCAATTTCATTTAAAGCCGAAATAATATTACGTAAAGCGGTCAGATTATCCGTATTCTCCTGGCGATGAATAGTGGCTAGAACAAATTCAGGGGTATGCTGAATCAACTCCCGAATAGGTGCACTGACTAATTCTGGTTTTTTAGAGAAATACAATGCTGCATCCAGCATTACGTCTCCATTCAGTATGATTTCACATTTAAAATTGGAAAAACCTTCCGCTTTTAAATTCTGTATGCCACTGATGGTGGGCACAAAAAGTAAGCTGGCAATTCTGTCCGTCAGCAAACGATTGTACTCTTCGGGCATTAATAAATTATGACTACGCAGTCCAGATTCAATATGAGCGACAGGAATATGAAGCTTACATGCCGCCAACGCCCCAGCAAGGGTTGAATTGGTATCCCCATAAACCATGACCAGGTCCGGTTTTTCCTGCAGGAGAATTTTTTCAATAGCTTCGAGCATTTGACCCGTCATAGCACCATGACCCAGCCCGTTGATATTCAAAAAATATTTCGGCTCTGGGATTTCCATTTCCTGAAAAAATATGGCTGACATATTATCATCAAAATGCTGACCCGTATGGACGAGTATCTCTTCAATCCCCGCTGTATTTTTCAGCGCCCGTGAAACGGGTGAGGCTTTGATAAATTGAGGCCTCGCACCTAGTACAGTAATTACTTTCATTACAATTTTTGTGTTAACCGGCCATAAACACTTATCAGTCCTGCCTCCTCCATTTCCCAACCCATTTCTTGCCTTATTTGTAAAGTGGAGGCTGTTTTATAAGCTACATCAGCCATAGTGAGCTTTTGAAGCAGATTTACTAGATTTTCCATCTCCGGTGAAATAAGCCACCCACATGCTCCATCTTCAATAGTAGCTCGCATTTCCGGAAAATCACTGATGATCTGGGGTATACCATACATTAGGTATTCGAAAACCTTATTGGGAGAACAATAATAATGGTTCAGACAGGTATTTTGAATCAAGTGGATACCAACATCGGCAGAAGCTGTATAATTTTTGATTTCTGAAGGGGGTACTGCCGGAATGAAATGAAAATTCGAACGATCAGCCGCGATCCCTTTTATATCTTCCGCCATATCACCCATACCCATAAATACAATATGCTGGTCATGCCGCGCACTTAAAAATGCTTCCACGATAATATTGACCCCCCGGCTTTTAGACAAAACACCTTGATATATAAAAATCAATTGTTCTGGTGGAATCCCAAATAATTCACGAATTAAATTTGGTTTTGTTGTGTATGGATAAAAGTGCGGTACATTACGAATCACAGTAGCGTGTGAAAGTTTGTAAGCTTTTTTATACCATTCACCAATTAATTGACTCACTACTATCAATTCATCAACATAAGGCATATATATTGCTTCGAGCAATTTCCCTATGCGCTTTTTTATTCCCCGTGCGCCTTCAACTTCAGTTTCCAATTCATGTGCATCAAAGATAAGCGGAATGTTTTTGAATATTTTATAGTAAACACCTATACCAAGTACCGATAGATTATGACAATTAATGATGTCAATCTTTCGTCCTTTTAAAGCACGGATTACTTGAAACTGGAAAAAGAAATATTTGGCTATAAAATTGAGTAGACTCTGCTTAAATACAAATCGTTCTTTTATTCTTAATATCAACCGGTGTTCATCCAGCTGCTCAAATTCAGCCAGACCAGGTTTCCAAATACCGACCATCACTATTTTATCAACCAACCCCAGCCGAATTAAGGATGAAGTTTCTTTAAAAATCCTTGACTCATTGGTGAAAGGTGAGGGATAGATATGTATGTTATGCAAACCAGATCCCATCAATTACCGAGGTATAATGTTCAATTTACGCAGCTTATTCAACATCGTTTTAATGCGCATTACCAGGTCATAATTGTTGGGGAAATCCCGAAAACTACGTCTAGGCAAATTCATAATTGCTTCAAACTCATCTCGGGTAAATTCAAATTTTTTAATCACATACGCCAGGTCTTCTTTGAGCATGTCTGCTGAATAATCTTTAATTTTCAAATGTTCAAGCGCTTCTTCTCTACTGAGTTGTTTTGCATTAATCAAATCACTTAGATGGCAGATTCGTTTATCGATACCAAATTTTTCAGGCAACACATAGGCCTGATAAAAACGGGTATATATAGATTCATAATGTTTACCACCATAATAAACCCAACCAAGTTTATTCTGGAGCACATCCATTACTTCAGTTTTATTATAATTGATATAGTTCAAAATGGAAACGACCCGGATTCCTTTTATAGCTGTGTAATAAAAAAGATCTATCAAAGAAAAATGGGGATACCCTTTTAAGTGCTTATTTTTTCCAAATATTTTATTGACCGAACGAATATATTTCCAGTCCGAATGCCCATATGCCCACGCCGGAACGGCTGCAGATTCGGTGGCAAAATTCATTCCGTTGATTACATACTTTATATTTCTTCTATTCGCTTCCTGCCAGAGTAAGGCATTAATTGCATGATCGGTTGGAATTTCACCATCCGGTGTTGAAGCTTTAAAAAATGCTATTTGCAAGTCCCGAAACATGGACCAATCAATTACATAGGTAAATAAGTCAATTCCAACGGTCTTAAGAGTTTTTTCAATATTACTCACTGCTAATTCGGAGTTCCAACCATTGTCAAAATGTACTGCCAATGGCCGTAGACCAAGTTCTTTGGTTAGATAAGCTACATAGGTGCTATCAACACCCCCGCTTACGCCAATGATACAGTCGTATTCCTTACCTCTTCCTGCTTTTTTTATAGCCTCCACTAGGGCATTAAGTTTGGCAGATGCTTCATCTCCATGATAAACCCTGGTTGATAATTGTGCATCATATCTCAGGCAGTGATTACAAACCCCTTGCTCATCGAAGGTGATTTCAGGATCTGAAGTATCCATCACACAACGGGTACATTGCTGATAACTATGGACTTGTATTTGATCTGCCAGCTGGGTCATGCGAATAAACTTTCTAATTTTTTGTATTCCGGATAAGTAATCAATACTGCTTTATGTTTGCCATGAAAAACAAACATACTTCCTGCAGCTACTGCCGAAGCACCATGATCGACTGCCTTGCGGAAATCATCTAAGGTAGCCGCACCACCCAGGGCAACGAGGGGAATATCTATGGCCTTGGCTATTTTTTCAATCATGGCTAAGTCGTACCCTTTTTGCATCCCATCGCGATCGATGGAGTTAAAAATCAACTCACCTGCACCCAATTCCTGCATTTTTTGTGCGAACTGAACAGGATCCTGTTTGGTATCTACCTTACCAGCATGGTTAAAAACTGTTGGTTTGCCAAATAATTTGGATTTTACATCCATACAAACCACTACCGATGAACTACCTGCTATGTCGGACGCCTGTTTTATCAGATTGGGATTAGTACTCACGATGGTATCCAGCACAACCTTTTCGATGCCGATAGAAAAGAGTTTTTCTATTTGCTGAATGGTGGTAATTCCACCCCCATACGCCAAAGGCATAAAAGCCTGACTCGCCAAATCTTTGATTAATTCAAAATTCGGTTCTCTTTTTTCGGGAGTTGCAGTAATATCAAGTATAACGATCTCATCCACTTCCTTTTCATTGAAGATGCGAACGGCATTGATCGGATCGCCTACATATTTCGGTTTATCGAACTGAAAAGTTTTGACTAAACCGCCATTTCTAAGCAACAAACAAGGGATAACCCGGGTTTTCAGCATATATCCATTCTTTACAGCACTACATTAAATTCCTTTTCCCACAACGCAATGCTATAAAGCTTCCAGGCGGTGAGATTGTCCATGGCTTCGAAGTCATGCTGAATCCGATTCATATTACAAATGGCATTCAACAATGTTGAATTCGAAACCTCCGCCTGCATAATGGATTTATGCTGACGGATCCAGATGGTTTCTGGTGCTTCAAAACCAAATTTATTTTTGCGCCAGGTGATGGCTTCCGGCATTTTGTCATTCATAAATCGTCGTAATACAAATTTGGTCCAGCCGTTGTGAATTTTCACCTCTTCGGGCAAAGATAAGGCAAGTCGGGCGGTATTTGGGTCGAGAAAGGGTAAACGCGCCTCGATGCTGTGCCACATGCTGTTTTTATCTTCGAATTTGAGCAGAGCAGGAAGATTATATTCCATCAATTCCAGCTTCTGCATTTCAAAAATATCCTTGGTTTTATTGTCATGAAAACGAACTCCGGCCGGGAAAGTCGGTATGTTTTTGAGGAAATTATTGCGTTTTTTATAGTTGAAGTAGCGTAAACGCGCCGAAGAAAAGTACATGAAGTACTGTATTACCTTCAGCGGGCGCATCAAAGCATTGTTTTTAGCGGAATTCCGAGCTGCACTAAGCATATAACTTAGACCCTTCTTTTTGTAAAGAGCAATCAAATAGGCCGAATAATAGCGTTCATAGCCTAAAAGGGTTTCATCACCCCCTTGTCCATCTAATAGCACCGTAATGTTATTTTCTTTTGCTGTTTTCATTACGTAATACTGCATGATGATGGAACAACTTGGAAATGGTTCCTCTTGCGCTTTCACAACTTCAGGCAACGCGACTTTAAACGCTTCATAATCTGGTTTCACTTTTAACCAGTGTAGCCCTTCATGTTCAACCACCATTTGCGCATAAATCGATTCATCCTTAAGGGTTTCTTCGCTCACCGCTGTAATAGCCCGAAACTTTTCAGTGGTTTGTTGACCGTAATTTCGTGCAGCTAAGGTTGCTACACTGCTGCTATCTAAACCACCACTTAAACATGTACCTACAGGAACATCAGCACGCAATCGCAGGTCGATGGACCTTTGCAGACTAGTACCATAAAGTGCGGCAGCTTCATCCGTATTTAAGTCATTCAGTCCATTTTGACGTTTGAGCTCATAATAAGGGTAAATGTTATAAGTTCCTGTGTTTAGCTCGTACACCAGATTATGGGCAGCCGGCAACTTTTGTATTCCTGCAAAAAAGGTTTCCTGAATCGGCTCAGTAACATTTGAAAATATATATTCGGTAAGTACTTTCGTATTCACCTTGTTTTTTTCGAGAAATGGCAACAATTGGCGGATTTCTGAACCAAATACAAAAGCTTTATCGGTTTGTGTATAATAAAAAGGCTTGATACCAAAATGATCCCGTGAACATAAAACTTTGTTGGCAGCGATATCATACAGTGCAAATGCCCACATACCATTAAAGCGTTCGGCGCAACTTTCCCCCCAGGCCGCATAGGCCTTTATTACCACTTCGGTATCGGTTTGGGTTCGAAAAATATAGCCCAGGGTTTTGAGCTCCTCGCGTAATTCAATGTAGTTATAAACTTCCCCATTAAATACGATGATACAATTACATTCCTTGTCCTTCATCGGCTGGTGACCATCCGGCGACAAATCCAAAATGGATAATCTGCGGTGGCCTAATCCAATTCGTTCATCTGTAAATATGCCCTGATCATCCGGGCCACGATGGGCGATCAGACCGGTCATTTTTTCTAAGCCGGCAATGTCAACGGGCTGATTAGGTCGGGGAATATATCCGGATATACCGCACATCCTATTTACCCTTAAAGTTTATCCCAAAACGACCCATAAAATGTTTGAATTTGTCTTTCAGCTTCAACATCCAGTATTCCGACGGGTAATCGCGAAAAGTTTTGGCCGGCAAATCCAGGATGGCCTTAAATTCAGCCTCACTCAGATTTAACTTTTTACGAACATAGTCTGCATCTTCCTTTTGTTGAAAATCACTGTAAGTATAACCGGCCAATTCAGCTATTGCAACTCCTCTGTCCATCTGACCCGATAAAATCAGACTTGATAAATAAGCCCTGCGTTCATCATAGCCAAACTTCATCGGACGGTACTGCAGTTGTTGCCACTTGGTAAATCGTGATTCAAAATGTTTACCACCATAATAGCGGAAACCAACTTCCTGTTCCAGGGTTCGAATGGCCTCCTCCTTATTGTATGGCCAGTAATTTAAAGGCCGGATGACAGTCATTCGATTGATATAAGGGAAGCGGAAATAATAGTCGAAGAAGTTTACTGTCGGGTAAGACTTCAGTTTTAGTTTACCAAAACGCTTATGTATGCTTTTCAGATGGGTTAAATCCATCGCATTATACGCCCATTCGAATGGCATTATCGACTCAGTAGCATAATTACCGCCACTTAATACATGTCTGATTTTATGCTGAATTGCAGTGCGATACAGGGCTGCAAAAAATGCATGATCCTGAGGTACATCTTGATTAGCGACTGCCGCATTTAGAAATGATACCTGTAAATCACGCATTTCTTCCCAGTCAATTACTTCGGTATATAAATCAATTCCCAGCGTATTAACAATATTCTCAATGTTTTTAACTGCTAGTTCTGAATTCCAGCCACCGTCGACATGAACTGCCAACAAACGTAACTTAAATACTTTCACAGCGATATAGGCTAAGTAAGAACTATCTACACCACCACTCAGTCCGATTACGGCATCGTATTCTTTGTCTTTTTGTTCGGCTTTGATTCCTTCAAAAATGGCATCGATTTCCTTCCGACCTTCTGCTCCGGGTTTCCAAAACTTCGGCACTTTTTGGTCGTACTCTAAACAATGATTACAAACGCCATCGGCATCAAAAACGATGTCGGGATCGGTTGTATCCATAATACAACGGGTGCAAATCTGATATTCTAAAGTATTCATTTAACTAATTTCTTTTGTTGATGACCTCTCTAATTGTGTCAATGTAAAATTTCTCCTGGTTTTCCCAATTTAGTTCCCTAGCTGCCTTAAGCAGATTTCCTTTCATTTCATCTATCGGTATTTCATCAATTTGAATCAAGGCTTTTTCTAGATCTGAATTTGCCTTAGCAGGAATGGCTATGCCAATCTTATAGGCATCTACCACCCTTCTCATTTCAGGTAAGTCGGAGATAATTGTAGGTATACCTGCCATGGTATATTCAAACAATTTGTTCGGCAAACAATAGGTATAACTTAAACAATTATCCTCAATAATTGAAACACCAATATCAGCAGAAGCAGCATATTTTATAACCTCCGCTGGTCGAACGGCATTTCTTAGATAAATATGCTTGTTTTTAACGCTATAAGCCGTAACAAGTTCTTCCAAATCACCATATCCGATAAATACCAGGGCATAGTTATGATCAGTGAGCATTTGAAAGGCATCCAATAAATACCGGACACCGCGCCCTTCTGAGATCCCACCCAAATAGAGTATTATTTTTCTGTCCGATTCAATGCCAAATTCATTTCTAATTAAATCGGTTTTATCTTGTTCTATATAATTCGGACAATTGAGGACTGTAACTATATTTTTGCATTTATAAGCAGCGCTATACCAATTGCGTATTTCATTGCCGACAACTACGGTGGCATTGGCAAATCGAATAAAGATTCTCTCCACTTTTCTAGCCAGTTGCTGTCGTAAGCCCGTTAATCCGTCTGTTTCTGTTTCAAGTTCATGGGTGTCGTAAACCAATCTTGCCCCGCTTAATAGCTTTATGAGACTACCCAGAGGTAAAAGTGGCAAGCCATGAATATTTACTACTTTTGGCCGGGCCTTAAGCGCAAATAGTAAAATTTTAAAACTTAATTCCAGGTATTTAATGATTTGTCCCGCTATTCCTTTCGACAAGCTTCTGGTCTTAAGTACAATACGATGAACTTCGATTTGAGGGCTCAAACTTTCATTAATGGCCAATCCATCTTCATGGAGCGCGAGTACGTAAATTTTATCAAAAAGCCGGTGCTTAATCAAACTATTGGTTTGTTTGATTACCCGACTTTCGTTTTTAAAAGGTGTTAGTGATATATGTAGGTTTACCACGTGATATTCAATCTAGTAAATAACTCTCCGATTAGGATTTTGTGACCAAAAAAGGCTATTAAGTCAGCGCTTTAACTGTTCAATTTGTAGATACATATCCACGAGCAATTCAGCATCTTTCTTCCATGACAAAGGTCCTAATGCTGCCCTTTGTCCATTTTTACCCATTTCGACCAATACCTCCGGAAATGCAGCCATTTGTACCAAAGTTTTGGCGAGGTGTTTTTCATCATTGGCCCGGAATATAGCACCCGCATTGGCCTGCTCCACAATACGTTTAAGCGGCTTACAATCACTTACCAAAACCGGTTTACCACATATCATATATTGAAATAATTTATGGGGGATGGTGGTTTGGGTATGTTCAAAATCATTATGTGGAACCAAACAAACATCACTCGCCATCACATAACTATTCACCTTATCAAATGGCTGCCAGAGGTGTACTTCTACATAAGCGCCTATATTCAATTCAGCTACCATAACATCAATATCGGCTTTGCTTTTTGGGTCGGCACCTACGATTAAAAAATGTATGTTCGGCAACTCCTTGATCATTTGCGGCATGGCCCGCAAGGTTGTATCCAGACCGCGTTCAGCACCTGATCCGCCGATATAACTGATGACAAATTTCCCATTGTACTGCTCACGTATACTTATATCCGCCTGTTCCGGTTTAAACAAAAAGGTGGTTTCATCCTCTGTATTTGATACAACGTGGATGTGGCTCTCAGCGATACCGTAGGATAATAAACGTTCAGCCGCTTCAGGGACTACAATAACCACTGCCGCACATTGTTTCAAAACACGGGCTTCTTTCCATTGCATCCAACGATAATTGTATAAGGTGCCCATTAACAATTTCTTCCAAAGAGGATACACTGAACGTGCGGCCCGCATGGCAGCCGGCATATTCTCGTGCAAATCGGCCACAACCGGAATACTCTTCTCTTTGCCCACCTGCACAATCGCAGGCACGGTAAATAAATCATGTACATGTAATATTTCCAGTTGGTGACGGTCAACAAAATTCCGGGTCACTTCTAACCAGCGCGTATCAAACATGGTAATGGCCCGCCACGCATTGGCCAGGTAACGACCAGCTACAGCACCCAACACTACCCTGTCGACCGTTGCGCCGAGTTTGGGCATAAATTCGGAGGCAGCTGAATCACTTTTGTACTTAGGAGAAAGTACAAACACTTCATGCCCGGCTTCCACCAAGGCCTTTATTTCTTTCTCAACCCGGATATCCGGTGGGAACTCCTGGGTATTGTCGAGTATCATGCCTATACGCATACTTCTATTTTATTATTATGAACCTTTCACGCTTCGATATTTTAAAAAGCGGGAATTAAGCTTCTTAAAAAACGATTTAAACTTTGCGTAAATAAACCTATTAAAGAGTTACATCAAAAGTTGCTTCCCAATGGGCTATGTTAGCTAATTTCCATTGTAGCATTCTATCATCCGGAATTTCACCGACTATCATATCTTTAACAATTTTCGAATTCCTTATAGCTTCCAAGGAATTATTATAATAAATTCCCCAAAAAATACTCGGAGCTTCAAAACCCTTTTTATCCATTCTATAAGCTACTTCATCAAGAACATCATCTTTAATACTCTTTCTAAGTATATGTTTTGTTTCATTGTCATGTAGCTTAATATCTAAAGGCAATGAGAGTGCATATTCAACCAATCTGTGATCCAGAAAGGGTAATCTCGATTCTATACCATGAAACATGGAGTTTCTGTCTTCGTACTTTAATAATTTTTGAATCCCTTTTTCCATCTCATACTTTTGGAACATAAAAGTATTTTTACTGTGACCCATCGCACTCTCAAAAACTAATAAATGATCTACTTTTGAAAAATATTCCTCATTAATAAATGCAAATCGCTTGCTGTGTAGCATCCTTTTTACCCTGGAATTAATTCTTTTAAAATTGTAAGCAAACTTTAAATTTAAGCGCATTAATGTCTCACTACTTAAATTTAACTTCTTAAATAAATAATTAACAAATGGAATAGTTGATAAGTATCTGTTAAAATAAGTGTCATAACCAAGAAGAAGCTCGTCGCCACCCTGACCGTCCAGCATAACTTTAATATTCTGCTTTGCAGCCTCTTCAAAAACACAATATTGCATTACAATTGAAGGCCCTCCAAATGGCTCACCTTGTACTTTCATCGTTTTATTCAATACATCCGTTAAGGACGAGCTATCTGGCTCAACAATAAATAGGTTCAACGCTGAATGTTCAGCAACCAATTTTGCATAATAACTTTCATCTGTAGCCTTTTCAAAAGATTTTGCATGAATAGCCATAAAGTTCGTATGCGAAGATTCACGAAACAGTTTTGAAGCTACAGCTGCAATGGCAGAGCTATCTAAGCCTCCACTTAAACATGTACCTACAATTACATCTGATCTTAACCTCAATTTTATGGAGTCCTTGAATAAAGCTTTAAACTCATGTATACACAAGTCGTAATTCTTAGGCACTTCAACTTTCTTCAGCTCATAATAACGCCACTTTGTTATTTTTTTATCCAAAAAAGAAAATTCTAAATTAAAACCAGGCAATAGCTTGAATACGTCTTGAAAAAAAGTCTCGTCAGTAAAATCCTCGATTCCAACCATAAACTCAGCTAAAACTTTCCTATTAGCTTTGTTTTCTTTCAATAAAGCTAAGAGTTGTGGTATTTCAGAGGCAAATGAAAAATATTCTGAGTTATTAATAAAATAAAATGGTTTAATTCCAAATCTATCCCTGCTGCAAAAGAAACTTTGTGTAGTTTCATTATAAATACAAAAGGCCCACATACCGTTAAACCGACTAACGCATTCCTTTCCCCACTCCTTGTATGCGACCAGAATAACTTCAGTATCAGATTGTGTTTGAAACTCGTAACCCTTTAAAAGTAGCTCTTGTCTTATTTCTAAATAATTAAATATTTCTCCATTATAAACTATTGTGAATTCAAACTTGCTGAAAGGTTGGTTTGACTCCGACGATAAATCAATTATTGATAGTCTTCTATGGCCAAATGCAAAATTTTTATTTAAATAATATTGCTCCGCATCAGGCCCTCTATGACTGGCAATATTATTCACTTTGGAAATAAGCTCATGGCCAATCTCCACATTTTTTTTACTATAAATTCCTGAAATTCCACACATTCTAATAAATATTTATTTATGCCTTAAAAACACAGATTCTGCATGCAATTATTTCAAAGTGCTATACAAGTCAACCAGCTTTTTGGCGTCTATTTTCCAAGACAAAGGCCCCAATGCTGCGCGCTGACCATTTAACCCCATTTCCACCAGTTTTTCAGAAGATTTGGCCATATGTAGCAGTGTTTTTGCCAGATCCTTTTCATCATTGGCCCGGAATATAGCACCCGCATTGGCCTGCTCTACGATACGCTTAAGCGGCTTACAATCACTTACCAAAACCGGTTTACCACATATCATATATTGAAATAATTTATGGGGGATGGTGGTTTGGGTATGTTCAAAATCATTGTGCGGCACCAAACAAACATCACTCGCCATCACATAACTATTCACCTTATCAAATGGCTGCCAGAGGTGTACTTCTACATAAGCGCCTATATTCAATTCAGCTACCATAACATCAATATCGGCTTTGCTTTTTG
>Ga0209278_1000264_pt1 | contig 50089 bp, 42 predicted proteins | sample JI81BgreenDNA_FD_187504 | JGI IMG/M metagenome (GOLD analysis project Ga0209278, IMG submission 187504) | Wastewater effluent complex algal communities from Wisconsin, to seasonally profile nutrient transformation and Carbon sequestration -... | ecosystem: Engineered > WWTP > Effluent > Algae... | reverse complement strand
GGTTGGGACGGAACTTTCGCAGGACAGTTACTACCATCAACCGATTATTGGTTTACAGTAGAATACCAAGAAAACGACCAACAAAAAGAATTTAAAGCGCATTTTTCATTAATTAGATAAAAGAAAAAAGGATAGTAAATTAAAACTTTACTATCCTTTTTTTTATTAAGAATGCCATTAATATTTCAACAATTCTTCTATTTTTAATTTTACTTTTTCAGCCGAAGGAATCATCGTTTGTTCCAAGGTGCTATTTAATGGAATCGCTGGTAAATTTTCCGAACCAATAACCATTACTGGGGCATCCAAATATTTGAAGCATTTCTCCTGAATCATTCCTGCCAAACTTCTTGCGAAAGAATTATTCACAGGCTCTTCAGTTACTACCAAACACTTTTTAGTTTTCTTAACCGATTTTAAAATCGTTTCTTCATCTAAAGGAAACAAAGTTCTTAAATCAATAATTTCAACATTTTCCTTCATCGAATTTGAAGCATTTAGTGCCCAATGAACACCCATTCCATAAGTAATGATACTAATGGTTTCTTTTTCTTCTTGCTCCCAAATTTCTTGAACTACATTTGCTTTTCCAAAAGGCAATAGATAATCTTCACTTGGTTCGTTTACTCTAGCTGCATCGGTTCCTTTTACTTTACTCCAATATAAGCCTTTATGTTCCAAAATTACAACTGGATTTGGATCATAATAAGCTGCTTTCATCAATCCTTTTAAATCGGCACCGTTACTTGGATACGCTATTTTAATACCACGAATATTAGTCAATACACTTTCAACCGAAGACGAATGATAAGGACCACCACTTCCATAAGCTCCAATTGGCACACGTAAAATCATACTCACTGGCCATTTCCCATTGGTCAAATAACACGAACGAGACACTTCAGTAAACAACTGATTCAATCCTGGCCAAATGTAATCTGCAAATTGCACCTCAACAATAGGTTTTAATCCAACCGCTGACATACCAACAGTAGAACCTACAATAAAAGCTTCTTGAATTGGTGTATTAAAAACTCTTTCGTCGCCAAATTTTTGTGCTAAAGTAGCTGCCTCTCTAAAAACTCCTCCTAATCGTCCGCCAACATCTTGTCCGTACAACAAGCATTCTTGATGTTTCTTCATTAATTCTTCTACAGCAAAAAGTGCGCAATCTACCATAACTACTTTCTCTTCACGTTGTGGATTGCGCTCTCCTAATTCTTCTGTAATTGGCGTTGGAGCAAAATCATGTGTAAATAAATCTTCTGACGTTGGATCTTCAGCTAACTGAGCTTTGTCAAAATCAGCTTGAACTTTCGCTTTAGCATTTGCTTCAATTGTAGAAATTTCAACATCAGAAAAACCATTATCTTTCAATTGTTGGATCAAAACTGGATATGGATCACGTGATTTAGCTTCTTCCAAATCATCGCGGTACCATTCCATTCGAACTCCAGAAGTATGATGATTCAACAACGGCACTTTAGCATGAACTAAGAAAGGTCGGCGCTCTTCACGAATAGTTTTTACCACTTTTTCTAATGCCAAATAACTTTCTGTAAAATTAGCTCCATCAATAGAAATAGCTTCAATTCCATGGAAACCTTTGGCATATTCGAAGGCATTTTGGGCACGAGTTTCGGCTGCATTGGCAGAAATATCCCAACCGTTATCTTGTACCAAATACAATATTGGCAATTGCTTCAAAGCCGCCATTTGGAACGCTTCTGCAATTTCTCCTTCGGTAACTGAAGCATCACCTAACGAACAAACCACAAAAGGATTTTCCTGATTTTTATCTTGAATTCCAATGTTTTCTTTGTACCAAAAACCCATTGCTACTCCAGTTGCCGGAATCGCCTGCATTCCAGTTGCAGAAGATTGATGTGGAATTTTAGGTTTATCCGCATCACGTAAACTTGGATGACTGTAATAGGTTCGACCTCCTGAAAATGGATCATCTTTTTTTGCCAACAATTGCAACATCAAATCATAAGGCTGCATCCCAATTCCCAACAACATCGCATCATCACGATAGTACGGAAACGCAAAATCTTGTGGCAATAAATGCATCGCCATTGCAATTTGAATCGCTTCATGTCCGCGCGAAGTAGCGTGAACGTATTTGGAAACGGTTTTAAAATTATCTTCATACAACGTTGCCATAGCTTTTGCCGTTGCCATCGTTGTAAATGCTTTTTCTAAAATATTTTTTTCTAACATACTTCTATTTTTTTAGCTCCATAGGAGCGTACTGTTTGTAATAATTATAATCAATTCCTAATAGCTCCATCGGAGCGACCTGAAACTAATCTATCCATTCAAACAAATATTTATTATCGTAATCAATCTCAAATTTCTCAAGAAACTCAATATATTCTTCTTTAAATGTTTTTTTCTTATGATGTTCTTCTTGATTTAAAATGTAATTTATCACATTGTCTAAACTACTTTTTGAATAGGAAAAAGCACCAAATCCTTCTTGCCATGAAAATTTACCATTTACCCATTTAGAGTCGTTAATAAATTTGGAAGAACCTGCTTTAATATCTCTCACCAAATCTGAAATAGCAATATTCGGTTTTATGCCAATTAACAAATGAACATGATCTGGCATAGCATAAATAGCTAACATTTTTTGTCCTCTATTGGTTACAATTCCTGACATGAACTTGTGTAATTCTTCTTTATTTTTTGGGGCGATTAAATTTGCTCTTCCCTTTACGGTAAAAACAATTTGAACGTATAATTGTGAATAGGTGTTTGGCATATATTACTATCAGGACGCTCCTATGGAGCTTATTTAATTTTAATATTTATCTACAAACAGGGCACCCGATGGGGTTAATCTGAATGTGCTTATCTATTTTCTACAAACAGAACGCCCCGATGGGGCTAATCTGAATACATTTATTTATTCTACAAACAGGGCGCCCCAATGGGGCTAATCTGAATGTGCTTATTTATTCTACAAACAGGGCGCCCCGATGGGGCTAATCTGAATGTGCTTATCTATTTTCTACAAACAGAACGCCCCGATGGGGCTAATCTGAATGTGCTTATTTATTTTCTACAAACAGGGTGCCTCGATGGGGCTAATCTGAATGTGCTTATCTATTTTCTACAAACAGGACGCCCCGATGGGGCTAATCTGAATGTGCTTATCTATTTTCTACAAACAGGACGCCCCGATGGGGCTAAAACGAATATTATTTCGCTTCAACAATCCAACCGAATGTATCTTCTAATTCTTGAACTTTAATTTTATTTAAAGAATCCTGTACATCATTTCCAACAGGGTTTCCTTTGGTAAAACTAATTTTAAAATCTTCATTTCCAATTTCTTCAATCATGGCAATTCCAACTGCTGTTCCCACTCCGAAGGCTTCTTCCAGCGTTTCATTGGCATGAGCTTCTTTGATTTCAGTAAGCGTAATTGGACGTTCTTCTACTTCAAAACCTTTATGCTTCAATAATTCGATAACGCTCATTCTGGTAATTCCTGCCAAAATTGAACCACTCAAATCAGGTGTAATGAATTTTCCACCAATTTTAATGAAAATATTCATAGTTCCCACTTCTTGAATGTACTCGAAATTTTGTGCATCTAACCAAAGTACTTGGTCGTATCCTTTTGCTTTGGCATATTCTGTTGGACGAATAGCTGCTGCATAATTTCCTGCTGCTTTTGCTTCTCCAGTTCCACCATTTACCGCACGAACGTATTGATTTTCAGCATATAATTTAATTGGACGACTAAAAAATGGTCCAGCTGGTGATGCAATTACGATGAATTTATAGCTTGTTGCGGCACGCATTCCAATAAACGCTTCATCTGCATACATAAACGGACGCAAATACAACGCACTTCCTTTTTGTGTTGGCACCCAATTTTTCTCAATAGCTACCAATTGTTTTAAAGCTTCCACAAACAAATCTTCAGGAAAAGCAGGCATTCCCATTCTGTCAGCACTGAAATTCATTCGTTTGGCATTTTGGTCAGGACGAAACAATAATGGCGTTCCATCTTTTCCTAAAGTGGCTTTCATTCCTTCAAAAATGGCTTGTCCGTAATGCAATGCCATTGCTGCTGGATGTGTTGGAATTAATGCTAGAGGCTCAATTCTTGGATTGTGCCATTCTCCATTTTTGTAATCGCAAATAAACATATGATCGGTAAATCTAGTTCCCATGGTGATATTGTTCAAATCCACTTCATGAGCTTTTGATTCGGTAACTTTTGTTATTTTTATAGCATTTTGCATGACTATTGGGTTTTATATTGGTGTGTTTGGGTCAAATTTTTCTAGGTAATCGCCTACTCGTTTTAAGAATGAACCTCCTAAGAAGCCATCAACAACGCGATGGTCAAATGATAACGACAAGAACATCATGCTACGAATCGCAATTTCATCGCCTTTTTCAGTAGTAATTACTTCTGGACGTTTTTTGATAATTCCTAGAGCTAAAATGGCTACTTCGGGTTGGTTGATGATTGGTGTTCCCATCAAACTTCCGAAAGTTCCCACGTTAGAAATGGTAAACGTACTTCCTTTTACATCTTCGGGTTTTAGCTTATTTTCTCTAGCGCTTACTGCCAGATGATTTACGGTTTTAGCAATTGTTGGAATATCTTTTTCGTTGGCATTTTTTACTACAGAAACGATTAGATTTCCTGTTGGTAAAGCGGTTGCCATTCCAATATTAATATCTTTATGAACGATGATTTTTTTATCATCAACAGAAACATTTATCAATGGAAAATCAGCAATGGCTCTTGCTACAGCATCAATAAAAACGGGTGTAAATGTTAGTTTTTCGTTATATTTTTCTTGAAATTTCTCTTTTACGGAATTTCTCCAATTTACTAAATTCGTTACATCTACTTCCAAATACGAAGTCACGTGCGGCGAAGTTTGTTTAGAATACACCATATGATCCGCAATCATCTTACGCATTCTATCCATTTCAATGATGTAATCTTTCTGTTCGTTGAAAGCAATTACAGGTTTTGGATAAGTTGAAGTAGTAAATTGTTGGTTGTCAGTTATCAGTTTGGACTGTAATGGGTATTTTCTGTTTTTTAGATAATTGAAAACGTCACTTTTTCGAATTCTTCCTTCTGCTCCAGTACCGGGAATACTTTGTACTTCTTCCAATGAAAGATTTTCCTTTTGGGCAATACTAACAATCAAAGGCGATAAAAACGCATCTGGATTGGATTTTAATTGAATTGGTTGTTCTGGTAAAGATGAAGTATTGTTAACTGAAACCGTTGGATTTTCTTTTACAACTGGTTTTTCTTCGGCTTTCTTTTCCACAACAGCATTTGCATCGGCTTCAATTAATGCCAAAATTTCTCCAACAGCTACTACTGCATCTTTTTGGTAACGAATTTCCGTAATCACACCCGTTACTGGCGATGGAACTTCGCTATCTACTTTATCGGTTGCTACTTCCAAAATCGTTTCTTCGACTTCCACTACATCGCCTACATTTTTCAACCAATTGATGATGGTAGCTTCTGAAATACTTTCGCCCATTTTGGGCATTTTGAATTCTATTATCATATTTTAGTCTTCAGTCGCAGTCGCAGTCGCAGTTCCAATTGTATCTGAAAACTGAGACTGAGACTGTTTACTTATTTTTAAATTCTTCCAATGTTTTATAAAAGGCTTCTTGCGTGGGTCTATTTTCAGGAATTTCACGCAACGGCTCTACTGCTTTTAGCGTTTCAAAACACTCTTTTGGTAATTGTTGGTACAAAGCGGTTCCTTTGGTTTTCCATGCAATTAATTCATCAGAAACCTCTTTGATAATTGTTGCTGGATTTCCCACCACCATTTTTCGATTGGGAATTTGGGTTCCTGCTTTTACAAATGCCAATGCACCAATGATACATTCATCTCCAATGGTTACATCGTCCATGATAACGGCATTCATTCCTACCAAACAATTGGCACCAATGTTAGCTCCGTGAATAATGGCTCCGTGACCAATATGCGCTCCCGCTTTCAAAACCATAGATTTCCCTGGAAACATATGAATGGTGCAATTTTCCTGAACATTACAACCGTCTTCGATGATAATTTCGCCCCAATCGCCACGAATAGCTGCTCCTGGACCCACATAGACATTTTTACCAATAATCACATTACCAGTAACCGCAGCTTGTGGATGCACAAAACTACTTTCATGAACAACGGGGATGTAACCTTTGAATTCGTATATCATATTTCTAGAAATTAGAGATTAGAAGTTAGAAAATAGATTGATAAACGGTCTAAATTCCAATTTCTATATTCTATGTTCTTTAATTATTTAAATTTCTTCAACGTTTCTTTTGTAAATTCTGACAACACTAATCTTCCGCTGATTGCGGCTCTTTCGGCTAATAAATTGTCCCAATCTTCAGTGCCTCTCCAGAAAATCTTCTTCATTTCTAACATGGCTTCTGGATTGTACGTGCATAAATGCTTTGCAAATGCTAAAACGGCTTCGTCTAATGCTTCTATGCTTTCGTACACATTGGCAAATAATCCTTTTTCTTTTGCCCATTTGGCATCGTAAAACGAATTGGCATCAATGGCAATTTGAGAAGTCGCAGAAACTCCCATTTTTCTTTCAATAGCTGGTGATACAACAAATGGACCAATTCCAACGTTCAGCTCACTTAATTTGATGGCTGCGAATTGGGTTGCCATACAATAATCAGTTGCTGCTGCAATTCCAACGCCTCCACCAACGGTTTTCCCTTGAATTCTTCCGATGATGAATTTTGGACATTTGCGCATCGCATTGATTACATTGGCAAATCCTGAGAAGAATACTTTTCCTGTTGCAGCATCATCAATGGCGATTAGTTCTTTGAAACTTGCTCCAGCGCAGAACGTCCGATCGCCACCACTTTGTAAAATGATGACTTTTACTTCTTCTTTGTTACCAACTTCAGTGATTGTATTGGCTAATTGAGCTAAAATTGCTCCTGGCAACGAATTTTGTTCTGGATGAAAAAACTCAATTGTTACAATTCCTTCTTGTATGTTGTGTTTTACGTATGCTTCCATATTTTTATTTAACCGCAAAGTGCGCAAGGTTTTACGCAATGTTCGCAAAGTTTTTTTATTTAAATTAAACCAAATTGTTCAAAATGATGATTTAGGTGTTTTCTCTCCAACAAATACGATTCATAACGATTCAATTCACCAAAAACCATATTTTTCATAACTGCTTCTGGATTTTCTTTGAAAAATGCTTGGTAAGCAGCTCTTGCTTCGAAAAATTTCGTTTTTGCCGTTTCAAAATCTGGGTGAATTAAATCTTCTAATTCCCCTTTTTTCATGGTTGGGAAAGCTGTTCCTTGCGGGAATTTCTCATAATTGTACAACGAATGATGTACTTTTTCTAAAATTTTCTCTGGTGTTGCAATTTCAAAATCTTGAATTTCACCCGACATAATTCTGTAACCTTGTTCAAGATGTTCTAGTAAATGTTGAGGCGTTAAAATTCCCCATTTTGGTTTCAAATCTTGGGTTAATTTATTGATACAAGCTTCCACTTTTTCATTGGTCATTTCAACAAAAACTTCTTGTTTCTTTTGCACCATAGTTAAGATTGTAGCAATGGCAACCAATTCATTTTCGGTGTCAAAAACTTCAACAAACCATTTTACAATTCCGCTTGGATGTTCGGCCGAAGCTACATCTCTATCGATTTTTTGTTTGCACGTTAATCGAACGTAAACCGTATCATTGTGGTAAATTGGACGTAAAAAACGACATTCTTCCAAACCGTAATTGGCAGCTACTGGTCCTTTATTTGGATACACAAACAAACCTGCTGCAGCAGCTAAAATGAAATAGCCGTGAGCCGTTCTCTTTTTGAAAATACTTCCATCTAAAGAAGTGATATCGGTGTGTGCGTAGAAATGATCCCAAGTTAAATTCGCAAAACTGATGATATCTGAATCAGTCACTGTTCTATTATGCGTGCGAAGCGACATTCCTGGTTCAATATCTTCCCAATGGTATTGGAATGGATGTTGGGAAATTTCTTTGTATTTTGAATTGGGTTGGTAAATTCCTGTAATTTCGGTTAAAGTGGTTGGTGAACCTTGAACGGCGCAACGTTGCATGTAATGTTTGATTCCGCGAACACCGCCCATTTCTTCTCCTCCACCCGCTCGACCTGGACCACCGTGAACCAATAATGGCAATGGCGAACCATGACCCGTGCTTTGTTTAGCGTTTTCTCTGTTCAATACCAAAATTCTTCCGTGGTGAGAAGCGGCTCCGATTACATATTCTTTTGCAGTTGCATCTGAATTAGTAACAATTGAAGACACCAATGAACCTTTCCCCATTTGTGCTAATTCGATAGCTTCCTCGATATTTTTATATGGCATTAAAGTCGAAACTGGTCCGAATGCTTCGGTTTCATGAACAGAAATATTTACAAATGGATTTTCCTCACGAAGTAACATTGGACTAATAAATGCACCGTTTTCATTGGCTCCAATTAATTCCAATTTATCCAAATCACCGTAAACAATTGAAGCCGTTTGAGCGATTTCTCTAACTCTATCTTTTACTTCTTTAACTTGGTCTTTACTTACCAATGAACCCATTCGAACTTCTTTTAATCTTGGGTCACCGATGGTTACTTTATCAAGCGCTTTTCCAAGGGCAATTTGAACATCATCAATCAAGTTTTCTGGAACAATTAATCTACGAATGGCCGTACATTTCTGTCCGCATTTTACTGTGATTTCACTTCTTGCTTGACTGATAAACAAATCGAATTCTGGTGTTCCTGGAACGGCATCTTCTCCTAAAATTGAGGCGTTCAAAGAATCCGCTTCCATGTTGAATGGCACTGATTCGTTGATAATTTGCGTATGCGATTTTAACTTTCTTCCCGTATTTGCAGAACCCGTAAATGTTACCACATCCTGACTTTCAATAGTATCCAAAATGGTATGCGCTGAACCACAAATTAACTGTAAAGCGCCTTCTGGCAATATTTTTGAATTGATGATTTCACGCACAACAGCTTCTGTTAAATATGAAGTTGAAGTTGCTGGTTTTACCACAGCTGGAACTCCCGCCATCCAGTTAACAGCACATTTTTCCAACATTCCCCAAACCGGGAAATTGAAGGCGTTAATATGAACAGCCACACCTCGTTTTGGAACTAAAATATGGTGCGCCATAAATCTTCCGCCACGAGATAAATCAATAGCATCTCCTTCAACGTGATACGATTGATTTGGAAATAACTTTCGTAGCGAAGCATTGGCAAATAAATTACCAAAACCACCTTCGATATCAATCCAGCTGTCTACTTTTGTTGCACCGGTTTTATAACTGATTTCGTAGAAATAGTCTTTTCGTTTGGTTAAATATAAAGCCAAACTTTTTAGCATATTTCCTCTTTCTTGAAAGGTCATTTTACGAAGTTTTTCGCCACCTTTGGTTCTACCGTAATGCAAAACCTCAGCAAAATCGATTCCCTCGGTAGAAGCGTGACCAATGATTTCACCTGTAACTGAATCGAATAAAGGCGTTCCTTCTCCTTTTCCTTCTATCCAATGTCCGTTGATGTAATTTTGTATTTTCATATTTATTTTCTTTGTAAATAGGTCGCCCCGATGGGGCTATAAACTACTTCCTTATTTTTTCTACAAACAGTTCGCCCCTATGGGGCTTATTAATTAGCATATAAACTAAACTCGTTCAATAATTGCTGCGTAACCTTGACCAACGCCAATACACATGGTGATTAACGCATATCTTTTTCCTGTTAATTGCAATTCTAATGCTGCCGAATAAGCAATTCTAGCGCCGGTAACTCCTAGTGGATGACCAATAGCAATTGAGCCTCCGTTTGGATTTAATCTTGGATCGGTATCTGCAATTCCCCAAGCTCTTGTGCAAGCTAATGCTTGAGCAGCGAAAGCTTCGTTTAACTCAATAATATCGATATCGTTTAGAGTTAATCCTGCCTTTTCTAGTGCTTTATTTGTAGCTTCAACTGGACCGATTCCCATGATTCTTGGTTCTACTCCAACTACTGCCGAACTTACAATTCTAGCTAATGGTATTAAGTTGTATTTTTTTACGGCTTCTTCAGATGCAATGATAGTTGCCGCAGCTCCGTCATTCAATCCTGAAGCGTTTCCTGCAGTTACGGTTCCTTCTTTTCTAAAAGCTGGACGTAAATTTGCTAATCCTTCTAGCGAAGTATTTGGTTTGATAAATTGGTCTTGAGACACAACTATCGGTTCTCCTTTTCTTTGTGGAATTTCAACGGCTACAATTTCTTTTGCTAAACGTCCTGATTGCTGGGCTTTTGTGGCTTTCATTTGGCTGTTATATGCGAAAGCGTCTTGGTCTTCACGAGAAATTTGGTATTTGTCTACTAAGTTTTCTGCCGTTTCACCCATAGCATCTGTTCCATACATTTGGTGCATTTTTGGATTAACAAAACGCCAACCGAAGCTACTATCGTACATTTTACTATCGGTTCCGTATGCGGTTGATGGTTTTGATACTACCAATGGTCCGCGCGTCATGTGTTCTACACCACCAGCGATGAATAAGTGTCCGTCGCCTGCTTTAATGGCTCTATTAGCTTGAATTACAGCTGATAAACCCGAACTACACAAACGATTTACGGTTTCACCTGGAACAGAATACGGTAATCCTGCTAATAATGCTGCCATTCTCGCTACGTTTCTATTGTCTTCTCCCGCTTGATTAGCGCAACCTAAGATGACGTCATCATAAGCTGTTGCTGGAATATTTGAATTTTTTTCTACAATGGCTTTGATTACAATTGCAGCCAAATCATCAGCACGAACAGCGGCTAATGCTCCTTGATAACTTCCTATTGGAGTTCGAACTCCGTCTATAATGTATGCTTCCATGTTTCAGTTTGTAGTTAATAGTTGGCAGTTTTGAGTTGCGCAACTTTGAACTTATTTTTAATTTTAATTTATTTAACCGCAATGATCGCTAGGTTTTACGCTAGGTTCGCTAAGTTATATTTTCTTATTTATACTATTTTACCTTCAATACAATTTCTAACTAGCCCCGATTATCTCACAAAACTTTTATTTTATTGGGAGTTCGATGAACACTTCGTGTTTGAAGTGAAAATCCTTTTACAAACCTAACAGGTTTTAGAAACCTGTTAGGTTTATAAAAGATTGAAACGAAAAGCGGGAAAATGGATTACATAAATGCCCGAGCCATTCGCTTCAAAAAATTTTATTCTTCCCAATCTTTTTGAGTGCGATAAACGACTCCTTTGAAAAGCGCTACTAATTCGTCGCCTCTTTTAACTTCTATTATATTGAATCCTAGTTTGTTATTTACTTTTTCTATTACTGATTCAGCAGTTAAATAATCGCCTTCGTTTACTGCTTCGATGTGGTTTATTGAAGTTTCGATGGAAACTGCAAATTTCCCGTGAGTATTTGCTGCGAAACCAAAAGCAGTATCTGCAAGCGAATACGTAATTCCGCCGTGGGCTTTGAACATACTGTTAAGCATTTCTTTGCGAACCGTCATGGCTACTTTGCATCGACCGATTTCGCATTCGAGAATTTCGATTCCGAGCCATTGGCTGTAGGCATCTTGACTTAACATTTTGTATGGTATTTTTGTTCCTTCCATTTTTTTGTTTTTAACCGCAAAGTGCGCAAGGATTTACGCAATGTTCGCTAAGTTTATTTTTAGAAAAAAGTTTTATTCTCTTTATTCATTCGACGTAAAATCGGACTACATCTGTATCTATCTTCGTGGTATTCGTTGTATAATTCGTCTAATTTGTTTACACACCAATCGATTCCCAATTCATCTGCCCAAGCTAATAGTCCTTTTGGGTAATTTACACCTTTTGTCATAGCGTTGTCGATATCTTTTGCTGATGCGATATTAAGAAATAAAGCGTCAGCCGCTTCGTTAATTAGCATGACTATTACGCGTTCAAAAATTTGTTTCGCTAAGCTAATATCCACTTGCGGCATCTCGACTTCGCTCGATGTGACAGTATTGTTGTAATTATAAAAACCTCTTCCAGATTTTCTTCCCAAATAGCCTGCTTCTAGTAATCGTTTTTGGGTGAAAGATGGTTTGTATCTTGGGTCGAAATAAAAAGCGGTAAATACGGTTTCAGTAACGACATAATTGACATCGTGACCAATGAAATCCATGAGTTCAAATGGTCCCATTTTGAAATTTCCGATAGTTTTTAAACTCCAATCGATAGTGGCAAAATCTGCAACGCCTTCTTCATAAATGCGAATACTTTCGCTGTAGAAAGGTCGTGCTACACGATTTACAATGAATCCTGGTGTGTCTTTGGCAACGGCGACTACCTTTTTCCAATCCGAAATAATTTGTACAGATTTATTCAAAACTTCTTCGCTAGTTTGTACTGCTGGAACTACTTCTACCAATTGCATAAGTGGTGCTGGATTGAAAAAGTGAATTCCAATGACGCGTTCTGGTTTTTGACAAGACGCTGCAATTGAAGCGATTGACAATGATGAAGTATTGGAAGCTAAAATAGTTTCTGGTGCTACCAAGGATTCTAATTCGGAAAACAGTTTTCTTTTGATTTCCAAATTTTCTATAATGGCTTCGATAACCAAATTGGAATCCGCTAATTCTTGTAAAGTATTAACGTAAGAAATGGCGTTTTGAATGCGATTTTTTTCGTTTTCGTCAATTTTGGCTTTTTCAACTAATTTGGAAAGGGTTACCTCTAAACTTTGTTTACTTTTTTGCAAAGCTTGTTCGTTGGTATCATATATTTTTACGGTACAACCAGATGTTGCAGCAACTTGTGCGATGCCACTTCCCATTGTTCCTGAACCAATTATTGCTAAATTCATATTTTCTATTTAACCGCAAAGAGCGAAAAGTTATTCGCTATGTTCGCTATGTTTTACAATTAATTCCCTTTAAATTCTGGTTTTCTTTTTTCTACGAAAGCAGTTACGCCTTCGATATAATCATTTGACGAGCTAGCTTCAATTTGTAAATCGCTTTCCATAGCTAGTTGTTGGTCAAGATTATTATTCATGGACTGATTCAATAATCTTTTGGTTAAACCTAGAGCTTTTGTTGGCATTTGTGCCAATGTTACTGCCAATTTATTGACTTCCTCTTTGAAATTTTCTTCATTAAATACTTTAAAAATCATTCCCATTTGTGCGGCTTCTGTAGCTGTAACTTTATCGCCTAAAAGCATTAATGCGCTGGCTTTTTGGAAACCAATTAATCTTGGCAAGAAAAAAGTTCCTGCGCTATCTGGCACCAAACCAATTTTACTAAATGCTTGAATAAATGATGCATTTTCAGTAGCAACCACAATGTCACAAGCTAAAGCAATATTAGCTCCTGCACCAGCTGCTACTCCATTGACTGCTGCTATGATTGGTTTCTCGATAGTTCTGATTCTTTGGATGATTGGATTGTAATGTTCTTCCAAAATTTTTCTGAAGCCTGGATTTAATTCTGGAGACGTTACTTCTTTCAAATCTTGTCCAGCACAAAATGCTTTTCCGTTTCCAGTTAAAACAATTGCTCTTACGTTAGCATCTGTTTGGCATTGGTCTAAAACATTTTGCAACAACAGCGCCATTTCTCTGTTGAAACTATTGAAAACATCGGGTCTGTTCAATGCAATGAATGCAATATTATTTTCAATTTTTAATTCAATTGAATTTATGCTCATACCTATTTTAAGTTATAAGACCTGCAAGGTTTTGCAACTTTGCAGGTCAATTGTAATTTTATTTCAAACATTTAAAATAATCAAACGGCTCCAGACAATCTTCACATTGAAAAAAAGCTTTGCAAGCTGTTGAACCAAATTGGCTTACCAACTTCGTATTGGTCGATTGGCATTGCGGGCATTTGACTAATTTTTTATTTCCTAATAATGCTTCTTTGTCCGCCTCGGCTTCTAAAGGGGCAGCTATTCCGTATTTTTCTAGTGCTTTTCTGCCTTTTGGTGTAATCCAATCGGTAGTCCAAGCAGGTGATAATACCAATTCTACTTTAGCTTCAATTCCTTTTTGTTTGAATGCTAATTTGATATCATCGCCAATGACATCCATTGCTGGACAACCACTATATGTGGGTGTTATGACGATTTCGGCAACATTATCAACCATTTGTGCAGCACGCACCACACCCATTTCCACGATAGATAATACCGGAATTTCTGGGTCTGAAACTGTTTCGAGAATTTCGAAAAGTTTTGGGTCGATATGTGTTAATTGTTCTGTCATAAGCCTCACCCCAACCCTCTCCAAAGGAGAGGGAGAAAAGCGGATTTTTTTTATTTACCAATTCATATTTGGATACGTGCGTTGCATGTATTGCATTTCGGTTAAAATGTAGCCCATGTGTTCGCTGTGAATTCCTTGTTTTCCTCCTTTTTGAAAGTATTCAATTTTTGGAACTTCAATTGTTGCTTCTTCTAAAATAGCGCTTACTTTTTGATAATAGCTTTGTTTTAGTTGGGTTACATCTACTCCTATTCCTTCTGAAACCATTGCTTTATCTGCATCGGTTTGGTGAAACAATTCATCTGTAAAAACCCATAAATCATTTACTGCAGCTTGCGCTCTTTGGTTACTTTCTACAGTTCCATCGCCCAAACGACGCATCCAATCCGAAGAAAACCTTACGTGATAGCTTACTTCTTTGATACTTTTTTTGGCAATAGCTGCTAAAGTTTCGTCTTTACTGTTTTGCAATTCGTTTAATAATTCGATGTGGAACATATCAAACAAAAATTGTCTAGTGATCGAGTACGCAAAATCTGTATTAGGTTGCTCTACCAAAAGAACGTTTTTATATTCTCTCTCTTTTCGCAAGAAAGCTATAGTGTCTTCAGTAGTGTCGTTTCCTTGGATTTTGGCGGCATATTGAAAATAACTTCTCACTTGTCCAAACAAATCTAAAGAGATGTTAGTCATTGCAATATCAGTTTCCAAACTTGGCCCGTGTCCGCACAATTCGCCTAGACGCTGTCCCAAGATTAGCGAGTTATCAGCAATACCGTAGATATATTGAATTAAATTGTTGTTCATTTCTAATTAGTTTTTTACAAACTCGAAACTGTTTTTTTGAACCGAATTTGTAAATTATTTTTATAAATGAGATGGCTTAAAACCACCCCGCCCTTCGGGCACCCCTCCAAAGGATGGGAATACCAATGAAGAACTATTACATGTGTTTTAATTCGTCAGGCAGTTCGTAGAAAGTTGGGTGACGATACGCTTTGTCCATTGCTGGTTCAAATGTTTCTCCGTTTAATTCTGGATTTGACGCGGTAATTTGGCTTGATGGTACTACCCAAATACTAACGCCTTCCATTCTACGTGTATACACATCACGAGCGTTTTCCAATGCCATTGTAGCATCGCTGGCATGTAACGATCCACAATGACGGTGTTCTAGTCCGTTTTTACTTCTGATAAATACTTCCCAAAGTGGCCAATTTTTCATAGTGTTCAGTGTTCAGTATTTAGTGTTCAGTTATTAGTAATGTGACAACTGCCAACTAGTAACTGAACACTGAATACTTAATTTATATTGCTTGTTTTACTTCTTTATTTTCTTGTTTTTCAGCGTAAGCCATGGCTGCGTTTCTTACCCATTCGCCATTATTCCATGCGTTTCTTCTAGCGTCTAATCGCATTTTATTACATGGGCCGTGACCTTTTACTACTTGCCAAAATTCTTCCCAATCTAATTCACTGAATTCATAATGTTTGGTTTCTGGATTCCATTTTAAATTTGGATCTGGAATAGTTAATCCAATCATTTCTGCTTGAGGAACGGTTTGGTCGACGAATTGTTGGCGTAATTCGTCATTGGTTTTTCTTTTTAATTTCCATTTCATGGATTGTTCGGTGTGAACAGAAGCATCGTCTGTTGGCCCTAACATCATTAATGCTGGAAACCACCAACGGTTTAAAGCATCTTGAGCCATTTCTTTTTGTTCAGGAGTTCCTTCTGCCAATGTCATCATGATTTGGAATCCTTGACGTTGGTGAAAACTTTCTTCTTTACACACACGCACCATTGCTCTTGCGTAAGGACCGTATGAAGTGGCGCACAATGGCACTTGATTAATGATGGCAGCACCATCCACTAACCAACCAATAGCACCCATATCAGCCCAAGTTAATGTAGGGTAATTAAAGATACTTGAATATTTTGCTTTTCCAGAATGCAGTTGTTCATACAATTCATCTCTTGAAACCCCTAAAGTTTCACAAGCACTGTATAAGTACAAACCGTGACCGGCTTCATCTTGAATTTTTGCTAATAAAGCTACTTTTCTTTTTAACGAGGGCGCTCTTGTGATCCAGTTTCCTTCTGGCAACATTCCTACAATTTCAGAATGCGCGTGTTGAGAAATTTGTCTAATATGTGTTTGACGGTATTTCTCTGGCATCCAATCTTTTGGTTCAATTTTTTCGTCTCTAGCAATTTTTGCTTCGAAAATTTCTTCTAAACTTTTAATTTCTTTTTCTGACATAACTTTTTTATTTAAAGTTTAAAGTTTAAAGTTCGAAGTTGTACAACCTGAAACTTGAAACTTGAAACAAATTTTTAAACTCCAAAATCAACAACTAATTTCTTAGATGTTGGGACTGCTTGACAGCTTAATGTTAATTGTTTTTCAACTTCACTTTCGTCGAGTGCGTAGTTGATTTTCATTTCTGCTGTTCCTTCTACGATTTTACAACGACAAGTTCCACAAACACCACCTTTACAAGCGAAAGGTAAATCAGCTCCAGCAGCAATTGCTCCGTCTAAAATATTATCGTAATCGGCTTCCATGATGAAATGAAATTCTTTTCCACCGTCGATTATAGTAACTTCGGTTCCATCTACTTTCTTTTCAGCGATTGTTACTGCACGTTTTTTATCTTCTTCTGAAATTCCAGTTACGAATAATTCGTAGTGAATTTTTTCTTTATCTAAACCTAATGCAGTCAATTCGTCACGCAACAAGAAAATCATATCTTCTGGACCACAAATGAAACATTCGTCAATTTCTTTTGGGTCGAATAATTTTTCGGCCATCACTTGTAGCTTTTCTTTGGTAAATCTTCCGTTGAAAAGTTCTACTGGTCGGTGTTCTTTGGTTAGAAAATGAAAAATTTCTAAACGATTGAAATACACATTTTTAAGCTGTTCAATTTGCTCTTTAAAGATAATAGATTTTACGGTTCTATTCAAATAAAATAACTTAAAAGTTGCATTTGGTTCTGCCGCTAAATGTGTTTTGATGATTGAAAGAATTGGTGTAATACCACTTCCTGCTGCAAAAACGATGTAATTTTTAGCTTTTGTTGCATCAACAGGTTTGAAAAAATGACCGCTTGGTGGCATTATTTCTAGTGTATCACCTTTTTTAAGTTCTGAATTTATAAAAGTGGAGAACAAACCGCCGTTAATTTTCTTAACTGCTACTTGCCATTTATCTTCCAACGGACTAGAACAAAGCGAATACGAACGTCTAACATCTTCACCATTTATTGTGGTTTTCAAAGTAAGATGTTGGCCTTGATTGAATTTAAATGCTTCTTTTAAATCATTTGGAATATCAAATGTTACCACCGAACAATCTTTGGTTTCCTTTTGAATATCAGCTATTTGTATTGGATAAAATTTTGCCATATAATAAAAATACTGAAACTAACAATTGTTAGTTTATATTGCAAAATTAGTGATTTATTTTAATTAAATTTAAAGATAATAAAAAATTAACAACTGTTATTTAGAAGAAATTCCGTTTAAGTAAAGTTTAGACATACTTTCTTGTAAAGCGCTAGCTGATAAATTTTTAGTCTTTCCATACCATAAATACATGGTGCGAAGCGAGGAAAGTATTGTAAAAACTATTACTTCTTGATTATTTGAAGAAATCTCGCCTTGTTCTACTCCATTTTTTATGATTTTCCTGAAGTTATTCTCGTAATCTTCACGCATTTTAATGAAATAAGTGAGTTGGTCATCGGTTAAATGCATCCAATCATTGTTCAAACAAGCCAAACCGTCTGAATTTCTGGTAGTGATATTGATATGTAATTGTATTACTTTATCTACTTTAGTAACTGTTGGTTCATTGGACTCCAAAATTTCGTTCATTACTTTAGTAAATTCTTCAGCAATTTCGATGATAATTAAAACTAAAATCTCTTGTTTCGATTTGATATGATTGTACAAACTTGCCGCTTTGATATCAAGTGCTTGGGCAATATCGCGCATGGTTACAGCGCTGTATCCTTTGTTTTTGAACAATTGGGCTGCGCAATTGATAATTTCGGTTTTTCTGTCAACTATTCTCATGGGAATCAAAAATAAGGAATTATTTAGAAACGTAACTTTTGTTACTGAAATACTTTTGTGTTAGTTTTACATTTGCAAAGTAAAATTGAAAAATAAAAAGCTATGGGAATTTTAGATTTTTTGGGTTTAGGAAATAAAACAAATGATGTTCAGGAATATGTTGCTAAAGGCGCTATTATTTTGGATGTTCGTACCAAAGATGAATTTGCAGACGGACACATTAAAGGTTCCAAAAATATTGCGTTACAAGTTTTGAATGGCAATATTGAAACGATTAAAAAATGGAATAAACCAATCATTGCTTGCTGTCGTTCAGGAATGCGAAGTGCCCAAGCAACTTCTATTTTAAAACAAAATGGAATTGATTGTATTAATGGTGGTGGATGGCAAAGTTTAGAGAGTAAATTATAAGCCAATTCAAATTACGGCTTAATTAATAAACTAAAATCGGATTCTTTAGAAATGGTGGACGCATTGTGCTTTAAGGTCCACCCTAAAGAATTGGTCACTATCAAAAACTTGGTTAATTCTGAAATCAGTCTGTTTTTGGCGTTTTTTTTGAGTGAAGAATTGGCAATTTTTGTTTGTAAATTTTTTCGAACTATTTCATTCACTTTATTATAATCTTCACCAGTAAATTCATTAAAAGTAGAAGAAGTGATATCATAATACTTTATATCTGGATTAATTTTTATTTCCTCATCAGGAATAGAAACAATAGTAAGTGTTTTAGATTTTTCATCTATATCAAAGGTAATTTTACTCAAGTCAAAGGCAACTGAAACCTCAGCATTTACAATTACAATAGCTTTTTTATCAAATGACAATCCTGGAATATAGGTTTCTTTTTTGTCTTTGTAAGTTAAAACCTCTGCAAAATGTCCTTCGGTTACTACTAATTTACCTACATTTTTAATTTGTTTCTCAATTAAATTTGACTCGTAAGTAATTACAGATGAAGATGCATTGGAATTAGAAAACTTATATCCAATGAAAAGCAACAAACCAAATAAAGCTAATAAAAGCCAATACCTAAGTTCTTTGATGATACTAAAAAAATTCACATTATTGCTCATATTCAAAATCAATATTGGGATGTAATTGTTTAAATTCTTTAATCTTTTGATGAAGTTTTACCAAAAATTTTTGATGACTCTCAGTTTCTACATGGAATGGTTTATGGGCTAAACTTTTTTGGATTGTATCAATTTCATTCATTATCGATTTTGTTTCTTCTGTACATGTTGAACCAACAAATTGTTCCCAAATGTAAGCAATTGCTATAGCATTTGGATGTAACATATCTTCAGCATAATACCGATAATCGCGTAATTCGTCCATCATGATTTCGAAAGCTGGGAAATAGATGATGGGTGATGAGTTATCGGTGATGGATGATGGGTTATGGGTTATGGGTTGGATGCTATCAATTGTTCGTTGTTGAATCTGAGTTGTCAGTTCGAGCGAAGTCGAGAATTTTTGATTTAATACCGAATGAATTGCAGTAATCAAATGTGCTTTACTCAACGTATTTTCTACAAACCCATCTTTTATATGACGTACCGGTGAAACCGTAAAAATGAAATTACAATTTGGGTTAACCGAATGAATTAAAGAAATCATATTTTGCAGAATTTCTTCCGTTTGACTAATCGAAAGTAATTCTTTTGTAAATTGTTTTTGTGGCACTTTGTGGCAATTAGCAACAATTTCATTAGATTCAATATTCCTGTAAACCCATGAAGTTCCTAATGTAATAATACAATGTGTTAACGAACTAATTTGTTGATTTGTAGCGGCTAAAACAGTATTCAATTTACTCAAAAAATCTTCTTTATCTGGGCTTGACAACTCAGAATGCACTTCATAACAATGCCACAACTCATTATGAAAGAAAATGTCTTTTTCTGTAAACTTTTTATTTTCAACAGCACGACGAATTAGTTTTTCCAAAGAAACCGCATTAAAAATAATTCCAAATGGATTAGTTGTACTTTGGAATTTAAAATATTCGAATTTCTTTCCGATGTTTTCTGCAAAACACGAACCTAATAACAGGATTTTCGAATCATAATCGATTGGAAAACGACTTTTTTGAACGGGTATTTTGGTTGTGAATTGCAAATCTATTGGGTTTAAAGTCCAAATTTAAACTACTTTTTGCAAAAAACGAGTATTTTTACTCAAGATTTAATACAATACAAATGATTGAAAAAGAATATTTAGAACCCAATGAAGGTTTCTCTCAAACCGTAGTAGTAAAAACCGGAAATTTTAAAACACTTTACATTTCAGGGCAAATAGGTGATGGAATTGATTTAGAAGCGCAAACAATAACTACATTCCAAAATTTAGAAAAGCAACTGACGAATTGCAATGCAACGTTTAAAGATGTGGTAAAAATGAATACCTACATTGTAAATTTTAATCCTGAAGTGGATTTACCTATTTTCAGAAAAATCAGAAAAGAATTTCTAGGTAATGAAAATTATCCAGCGAGCACTTTAGTTGGAGTGGAAAGTTTAGGAAGAAAAGAATGGTTAATTGAAATTGAGGCGGTTGCTGTAGTAGAATAAAAAAATCCCGATAAGTTTTGAAGCTTATCGGGATTTCAATTTATTTTTTATTTTTTTCTTCTTCAAGTTCTTTTTTAGAATTTTCAATTTTTTGTTTTAATTCATTAATCTTTTTTTCAGAGGTCTCAATTTTTTTAGAGTATTTATCAAATTTCAGAAGAGTTTTGTCAGTTTCTTTGTTTATTTTCTCTCTTATCTTAATTTTCTCTTCTAGTGAAAGATTCAAGTTATCATTAACTTTAACTAATTCATCTGTTAATTCGTCAAGTTTAATATCCAATTCATCCTGCTTTTCTTTTAGTTTTTCTAATTTGTTTGTTTCATTAACTAATTTTTCTTCATTAGTAACTAGTCTATTTTGCAACATTTGCATCATCTGTTGCTGTTGCATCATTTGATTATGTTGACTCATTAATTGATTATTAATTTGAGTATTTGTAGGAGGCGATGGAAACCTCTGTGAATGCCCTAGAAATGGGAGAATTAATAGTACAGTTATTATAAATCTCATTTTTTTATTTTAAAAATTCTATGGCTTTCTCAATAGCCTCTTTAATACCACCAACATTTTTCCCTTTTCCTGAAGCAAAGAAAGGTTGTCCACCACCGTTTCCGTCGATTAGTTTTCCTAATTCTCTGATGACATTTCCAGCGTTTAATCCTTTTTCGGCAACTAATTCTTTTGAAATGTAGCAGTGAATATTTGGCGCATTATCTTCAACTGAGGCTAAGAATACAAATGCATTTGGTTTATAAGTTCCGATAGCTTGCGCTAAATCTTTAGTTGAACTCATAGATAAATCTACTTGTTTTGCTAAAAATTGGATTCCGTTTATTTCTTGGAAATCGGCAATTAATGTGTTTTTTAATCCTTCGATTTTTTCTTTTACCAATTGCTCCAATTGTTTTTTCAATTTCGCATTGTCATCTTGTAATGAAGCCACTGATTTTAAAACATCTTGCGGGTTTTTCAAAACTTCTTTGATTTCTGCCAAAACATTTTCTTGATTTTTATAGAAATCTTTCACCGCATCGCCAGTAATTGCTTCAATACGACGAATTCCAGCCGCTACAGCACCTTCTGAAACAATTTTGAAATGCCAAATATCAGCCGTGTTTTTCACGTGAATACCACCACATAATTCTTTGCTATCTCCAAATTCAATCATTCGAACATTATCGCCATATTTTTCTCCAAATAAAGCCATCGCTCCTTGTGCCATAGCTTGTTGGATTGGAATACTTCTATGCTCTACCAATTGCAATTGTTCTTCAATTCTAGTATTTACAAAAGCTTCTACTTGACGTAATTCTTCATCCGAAACTTTAGAAAAATGCGAAAAATCAAAACGTAAATAATTTGGATTTACTAACGAACCTTTTTGTTCTACATGCGTTCCTAAAATACTTCTCAAAGCCAAGTGCATCAAATGCGTAGCCGAGTGATTTTTAGAAGTTGAAGTTCTTAAATCGGTATTTACTTTGGCAACAAATTCAGCTTCCACGTTTTCAGGAAGTTGTTTTGCGAAATGTAAAATTAAGTTGTTTTCTTTTTTTGTATCAATGATTTCAATGGTTTCGTTAGCCGAAACTAATGTTCCTTTGTCACCCACTTGACCACCACCTTCTGGATAGAACGGCGTTGCATCTAAAACAATTTGGTATAAAACACCATCTTTTTTAGAATCTACTTTACGAATTCTAGTGATTTTAACGTTGTTTTCCGTTTGGTCATAGCCAACGAAAGTTTCCACATTTCCGTCAATTAAAACTTTCCAGTCGTCAGTGGTTACTTCAGAAGCTGCACGAGAACGCGCTTTTTGTTTTTGTAATTCAGTTTCGAATTCGGTTTCATTAAACGAATAACCTTTTTCTTTTAAAATTAAAGCGGTTAAGTCTTTCGGGAAACCAAAAGTATCGTATAATTCGAATACTTTTTCTCCTGAAACTTCTTTTCCTGATGTTTCAGCAACTACTTTATCTAATAATTGTAATCCTTGTTCCAAAGTTCTCAAGAAAGACGCTTCTTCTTCGCGAATTACATTGGTAACCAATTGTTGTTGCGATTTAATCTCAGGGAAAAATTCTCCCATTTGATTCGCTAAAACTTCAACTAATTTGTTGATAAAAGGTTCTTTCGTTCCTAAAAACGTAAATCCGTAACGAATCGCGCGACGTAAAATTCTACGAATTACATAACCAGCACCCGTGTTTGAAGGCAATTGACCGTCAGCAATAGCAAAAGCTACCGCACGTACGTGGTCTACAATTACACGAATGGCAATGTTGGTTTTGTTTTGTTCTTCTGACCCTTCGACTCCGCTCAGGGTGACATTATTTGGTGTATATTTTAATCCAGTAATTTCCTCAACTTTAGCGATAAGCGGAGTGAAAACATCCGTATCATAATTTGAAGTTACGTTTTGCATCGCCATACACAAACGCTCAAACCCCATTCCGGTATCAACGTGTTGTGCTGGTAATTTTTCTAGTGAACCATCAGCTTTACGGTTGAATTCCATAAATACGTTGTTCCAAATTTCCACTACTTGCGGATGATCAGCATTTACTAAATCTCTTCCCGAAACTGCATTTCTCTCAACGTCAGTTCTTAAATCAATATGAATTTCTGAACAGGGACCACACGGACCTTGGTCGCCCATTTCCCAGAAATTATCTTTTTTGTTTCCTAAAATGATGCGGTCTTCCGAAACGTATTGTTTCCAAATGTCAAATGCTTCTTGGTCAAAAGGAACATTTTCGGCTGGATTTCCTTCAAAAACAGAAACATACAAACGGTCTTTATCTAACTTCAAAACTTCAGTTAAAAATTCCCAAGCCCAAGCTAATGCTTCTTTCTTGAAATAATCGCCAAACGACCAGTTTCCAAGCATTTCGAACATGGTGTGGTGATAAGTATCAAAACCTACATCTTCTAAATCATTGTGTTTTCCCGAAACACGAAGACATTTTTGAGTATCGGCGATTCTTGGACTTTTTGGAGTTCCATTGCCTAAGAAATATTCTTTGAATTGGGCCATTCCCGAGTTGTTGAACATCAAAGTTGGGTCGTCTTTCAAAACGATTGGCGCAGAAGGAACGATTAAATGTCCTTTTGATTCAAAAAAATTCAGGTATGCTTTACGAATGTCTTGCGATTTCATTATCAATAATTTAGATCAATATTTAGAAATTTGGTATTCCTTTCGGTTTGTTAAAATAAAGATAAATCTCAATCATCAAGCAAATAAAATAGCTTTGGAATGAAACATTTCTTAAATTTGTTCGTATAACCAATGGTAACCAATAAATTTGGTGCAAAAATAGTAATTTTAGAACATGTCTAAGGTAAAATATTATTACGATTCCGAAAATTTAGCTTACAAGCGCATAAAAACAAAAAAACGCAAGAAATTTGGTTATATATTGCTGTTTTTAGTGGCGTCTGCATTATTTGGATTTTTGGGATTAATTTTATTGATTAACACACCTTATTTTGAAACACCAAAAGACAAATTACTTACCAGCGAATTGGAAACTATGAAATTAAATTACAAGCTTTTGAATAAAAAAGCCGATTTAATGGATGAAGCCCTAAAAGCTATTGCCGAACGCGACAACAATATTTACAGAATTTATTTCAACACGAGTCCAATTACAGAAGAAGAGCGAAAAGCAGGTTTTGGTGGCGTAAATCGTTACCGAGATTTGGAAGGTTTCAATAATTCCGAATTGGTGATAAATACTTCCAAACGTATTGATGGTTTGATGAAAGAATTAGCCATTCAATCGAAATCTTTGGATGATATTGTTACATTGGGCAAACAAAAAGAAAAATTATTGGCAGCAATTCCAGCAATCCAACCTGTGAAAAATGAAGATTTAAAACGAATGGCTTCGGGTTATGGATATAGAAATGACCCATTTACCAAAATCAGAAAGTTTCATTACGGTATGGATTTTACTGCTAAAACAGGAACACCGATTTTCGCAACTGGCGATGGTGTAGTTTTAAAAGCGGATAATTCGTTATCAGGTTATGGGAATCATATTGAAATTAATCATGGTTTTGGTTACATCACGTTGTATGCGCATTTGAGCAAATACAATTGCCGACCAGGCCAACGCGTAAAACGTGGCGATATCATTGGTTATGTAGGAAGTACAGGACGAAGCGAAGCACCACATTTGCATTACGAAGTAATTAAAAACGGAGAACGCATCAACCCAATTAATTTCTATTACGGAAGTATTTCTGCTGAAGAATATGTAGCGATTAGCAAATTAGCGAATCAAGAAAATCAGGCTTTGGATTAGAAAGATGTTAGAAGTTAGATATTAGATGATAGACATTTTAAGACTGAAAACTGAGACTGCGACTAAACACTAATAACATTGGAATTTGGAATTTAAAACATTGGAATTTAAAAATAATTATGCATATCAATTTACCCCAAGATAAATTATATTACAGCATTGGTGAAATTGCCAAAGCATTTGACGTGAATGCTTCCTTGATTCGTTTTTGGGAAAAAGAGTTTGATATTTTAAAACCAAAGAAAAACGCCAAAGGAAACCGAAAATTCACTCCAGAAGATGTGAAAAATTTACAACTAATCTATCATTTAGTTAAAGAACGTGGATTTACATTGGACGGTGCAAAAATTCACTTGAAAGAAAACCAAAAGAAAACACTAGATAAATATGAAATCATACGAAAATTGGAAGCCATTAAAGCCCAACTTTCGGCACTTAAAAACGAACTATAAACAAAAATAAATAAACTTAAACATTAAAATTATGAAAAAATTCTTGCCTTGGATTATTGTTGGTGCAATTGTACTAATTGGTTATTTCTCTATCAAAGGAATTAACAATACAGCGGTTACTTTAGATCAAGATTCTCAAGAAGCTTGGGGAAATGTTCAAACTTCTTACCAAAGAAGAAATGATTTAATTGGGAATTTAGTAAAAACTGTAAAAGGTGCTGCTGAATTTGAAAAGTCAACATTAGAAGCTGTAATTAGTGCTAGGTCAAAAGCAACTTCCGTGACTATTGACCCAACCAATATTACTCCAGAACAATTGAACCAATTTAATCAGGCACAAAGTGGCGTTTCTTCGGCATTGTCAAGATTATTGGTAACTGTTGAAAAATATCCAGACTTAAAAGCGAACCAAAATTTCTTGAAATTACAAGATGAATTGGCCAGTACGGAAAATCAAATTCTAACAGCTAGAACACGTTTTAACGAGTCAGTAAAATTATATAACAAACATATTAAGGTATTTCCAAATAATTTGTTTGCAGGTTTATTTGGATTTAAAGAAAAAGCATTTTTTGAGGCTGTTGCTGGTGCTGAAAAACCAGTGGATGTAGAATTTGATTTTGGAAACTAATGTCGCAAACAGAAGATTTCTTAACTCCTGAAGACGAACAAGAAGTTGTTCGTGCTATTGCGGAAGCTGAAAGTAATACTTCGGGAGAAATTCGTGTGCATTTAGAAGAACATACAGAAAAACCTCCGTTTGAAAGAGCGAAAGAGGTTTTTCTTAGCCTAAAAATGCATGAAACTGAAAAACGCAATGGCGTATTATTTTACGTGGGCGTTGCTGACCATTCGTTTGTAATTCTAGGAGACGAAGGGATTAACCAAGTAGTAGAAGCTGATTTTTGGGAATGTACCAAAGACATCGTAATTGAAAACTTTAAAAACAAAGCTTACAAAAAAGGCTTAGTAGCAGGTATTTTACGTGCTGGCGAACGATTGAAAACTTATTTTCCGTTTCATCACGAAGATACGAATGAATTATCCAATGAAATTTCAAAAAGTTAATATGCAAAATTCCAAAATAAAAATTCCAAATTCCAAAATTTGGACTGGGTTGCTTTTCCTATTTCTTTTTGGGATGAATCTTTCGTTTGCTCAATTTACTATTCCCAAAAAACCAAGTTTTCAAACTAGCGTTTACGATTATGCAAATTTGTTGAGTCCAACAGAAAAATCGCAATTGGAAAGTAAATTAATTCGTTATTCGGATTCTACTTCTACTCAAATGGTAGTGATTACGATTGAAGATTTAAAAGGGGAATACATTGGCACATTAGCGCCACAATGGGGACAAGAATGGGGAATTGGGCAAAAAGATGAAGATAACGGAATTGTTATATTACTTTCAAAAAACGATAGAAAAATTCATATTTCTCCAGGTTATGGCGCAGAAGTTCGATTAACAGCTGGAGTTAATGGAGAAATCATAAGAAATATAATCACTCCAGAATTCAAAGCGGGCAGTTATTATAACGGCTTAAATAAAGGTGCTGATGCCATTTTTGAAGTATTAAAAGGAGAATTCAAAAGTAACGGTAAACGAAAAGCTAATCAACCTCCATCTTCGGTTCCTATTTTTATTTTTATAGGAATTGTTATCCTCATAATTATACTTTCTTCTAAAAATAAAGGTGGTCGTGGTGGCAACGGCGGTAGATTTGCTGGGCCAAGTTTGGGCGACATCATTATTTTAAGTAGCTTAGGAAGAAGCGGCGGATTCGGTGGTTCATCAGGCGGCGGTTTTGGCGGCGGAGGATTCGGTGGCGGATTTGGCGGTGGCGGATTCTCTGGTGGTGGTGCTGGCGGAAGTTGGTAGGAAACAAAGTACAAAGTACGAAGTGGAAAGTACGAAGTACAAAGTACGAAGTACAAAGTGGAAAGTACGAAGTACGAAGTTTTAACCACTAAGAGCACAAAGAAGGCACAAAGTTCACTAAGGTTTTGTTTCAGGTTTCAAGTTTGTTTTGAATTTCGGATAATTGAAATTTGAAATTTAAAATATTAGAATTTTTCTGGAACACCGATTAAACTGAAAACTGCGACTGCGACTGAAAATTTAAAACATTAGAATTTAACATATTAGATTTTATAAACTTGAACTTGATAAATAAAAAAACTCGTTAGTGATTTGCTAACGAGTTTTTTGTTTTAATCCATAAATATCATTCCGTTTCCATCGTCTTTTTTGCCTCCAAATTTCTCTAGTTTGTAAGTTAGTGAAAACATAGCATAGCGTTGTAATACGGTATTTTCCATGTCGGTAATGGCTGTTGGGGTAATGGTTCTTGTGGCGCTGATATTTTGGTTTAAAACATCGTATACTTTTACTTTTGCTGTTAGTTTGTCTTTATAAAAATTGTATCCCAAACTCAAATTCCATAAATAAAAATCTTTTTGAAAGCCGTCTGCAATATTGGAATTGTAATTGTATCCGAAATCACTTCCAAAAACGAATTTTTTTGGCCAGTAGCTTGTGATTTCTAATTTGGCACTGTGTAAGAAGTTTTGGGTATTATCGATAATATAATTGGTAAAATCATTGGTAATAAAAGTATAGCGATACGATGGATTAATGGTGATAACTTCATCAATTGACCAAGATAAGTTTACTCTTGGATTAATCGTATAACTTTGGGATTCAAATAATGTAGCATTAGTTAAACCTTGGCTGTAATTTTGAGAAAGTTCAATTCCAGCTCCGTATTTAAACGTTCTTTTTTCTTTTTTTAATGATTTATTGTAGTTAAGACCCGCATAAGTGTTGTACGTTCTATCCACATTTTCGTAAGTAGTTACGGCTTTAAAGTCTTCATTAAAAACAGTAGAAGCTACCACTTGGTTCACATTAAAACTTGTTCCTAAATAAGCATAAAATCCGCTTCTAGTAGCGTAATCATAGTTATTGTAATTGGTATACAATCTGTAATTTTCGGCGGGTTTTAAATCTGCATTTCCAATGATTGTATTTACGGGATTGGCTAAGTTTTCAAAAGGTAAAATTTGGTTGGCTGAAGGTAATTCTACATTGTAAGACATAAAACTGTAAATGGATTTTGATTTACCTAATGTTACATTTATATAACCATTCATTTTTGGAAAAACATAATTTCTATTTACGGTTGTTTTATCTGATAAATATAACGATTCATTGTTAAAACGGATTATATCTGTGCCCAATGACAAACTTCCTCTGATTTTCTTTTTCCTTAAACTCAAAGCAACCATTGGATTTACGGTAGTTGTTACCGATGAAATTTCATTGGAAAGTAAATCATTAAAACTTGAATAAGAGTTTGATAACGAATTGAAATCGAAGGTTTTCCGAGTATCACTACTTTTTTTATAGCTGTAGATAGTTTCAAAGGAAATGTTTAAAGAATCTAAAACAGGTTCTGAATATCGAATACTGGTTCTAAAACTGTCATTTTTGCTTCTATCTAAACGAAATTGATCACGAATATCGTCAGGATTTCCTGATTGGAAGAAAGTAGTTGCCGTTTGTGTATTCAATTCAGATTCGTTCAGGCTATTATCATTATTGAACGAAAAACTGATACCTCTACCCTTTTTTTTCATGCCGCGATAGAGATACAAATCATTGCTGAATTTGTTTTCTTGACTAATCCAATTGTTATTTCTGGTATTTTCGTTCAAAGCTATTTGATTTTCGTCGAATGTGGTATCGAAACCCGAGTTTTTATTTCGAACTACATCTCTTGAAAAATTAGGATTTAGATAAAGTGTTGTAGTGGAATCTAATTTTATTTCGAAATCTGTTGCAATATTGTGTCCGTCAGTAATAGATCGGGTTCTTGAAGCTGCAATTGTGTTGGTATTTCCCGTAGGAAGTAAATTAATCCTATTGGTTCTGTTATCATTATTTGTTTCCGCATTTGAATAATAGTAACTTGCATTGGGATTTATTTTCTTATTTTTCCATTCGTCAGCAAAATTAATTCCAATTAAATTAGATTGTGTAATTCCTTGACTTCCGCCAAATCGTCTTCCATTTATTCCGAAACTTCCGTCATCATCAACCCAAATTGAATTGTTTCTTCCGCCGCCCATATTATCAAAAATTTCATCCATAGAAAACCCAACGGAATTAATATTATTGGAAGAACTTAAAACACTGATTTTTTGAGTATCTTTAAAATAATTGAACAACAAACTGGATTCGTAGCGATCATCAGTACCATAACCAGCGGTTGCTTTACCAAATAATCCTTTGTTTTTATCTTCTTGAATAGTTAAGTTGATGGTTTTATCATCTGAAGTGGCATCTTGACCCGACAATTCTTCTTCTTTTGTTTTCGAATCTGTAACTTGTACTTTATCAATTATTTCAGCTGGTAAGTTTTTTGTAGCAATTTTTCCGTCTTTACCGAAAAATGGTTTCCCGTTAACTAAGATATTTTTTACTTCTTTTCCGTTTACGGTGATTTTACCTTCTTCGTCAATTTCAACTCCTGGCAATTGTTTTAATAATGCTTCAACATTAGCATCGGGTCGCACTTTAAATGATGCTGCATTAAATTCTAGAGTATCGCTTTTTATGGTAATTGGCGGAATTTCTCCTGCAACAACAACTTCTTTTAAATTGCCAACGGTTTCTTTCATTGGTAACATCCCAAAGTCAATATCGGCATTCAGATTAGAAAAGCTTTTGGCTATTTCTGTATAACCATTGTACGAAATTTTTAAAACATGAGGCAAATCACTTTTCTTTAACTTCATTTGAAAATTACCATTACTAGATGAAATCGTGTAATCAACAACTGATGAATCTTTCACTGTCTTTACATAAACCGTTGCTGATTCGAGACCCAAATTTGTATTGGAATCAACTACTTTTCCTTTGATAGTAATGGTGTTTTGGGCAGAAATTATAAATGATGTTACAAAAGCGAAGCAGAATAAAATTTTCTTGAGCATAAAAAAAGCTGTTAGTTAGTTTCAATTTCTAATTAACAGCTAAAGTCTTATTTTATTGTGTAAATAAAAAAAATCTTACTAATTTTAACATTATTTCTGTCTGAAATAAATATCAATGGGAACGCCAGAAAAATTATAATGCTCTCTTAATTTGTTTTCCAAGTAGCGTTTGTAAGGATCTTTTACGTATTGTGGCAAATTGGCAAAAAACACAAACTGTGGCGTTGGCGTAGGCAATTGCATACAAAATTTAATCTTTACGTATTTTCCTTTCAATGCTGGTGGCGGATTGTGCTCAATAATTGGCAACATTGTTTCATTGAATTTCGAAGTAGCAATACGTTGTTTTCTATTCTCAAAAACTTCAACTGCCGTTTCTAATGCTTTCAACAAACGCTGTTTGGTTAATGCCGAAACGAATAAAATAGGCACATCCGTAAAAGGCTGTAATTCTTCACGGATTTTTCTTTCGTAATCACGTGTCGACATCGTATCTTTTTCAATCAAATCCCATTTGTTTACTAGGATTACGATTCCTTTTCTGTTCTTTTCTGCTAACCAAAAAATACTTTGATCTTGACCTTCAAAACCTCTAGTAGCATCAATCATCAAAATACAAACATCACTATGCTCAATCGCTCTTACCGAACGCATTACTGAGTAAAATTCTAAGTCTTCTTTTACTTTTGCTTTACGTCTAATTCCAGCGGTATCTACTAATTTAAACTCAAAACCAAAACGATTGTATGTCGTATCAATAGCATCTCTAGTCGTTCCAGCAATATCAGTTACCACAAATCTATCTTCTCCAATTAATGCATTGATAAAAGATGATTTTCCTGCATTAGGTCTCCCCACAACAGTAAATCTTGGTAACGGATTTTCTTCTTCAACAACATCTGGTAATTCAGGCAGCACTTCTACTAATTTGTCTAGCAATTCTCCTGTTCCACTGCCGCTCATTCCAGCAATAGAGTAATATTCGCCTAAACCTAAATTGTAAAATTCAACCGCATCTTTTTCACGCTGACCGTTGTCAACTTTGTTTACAGCTAATAAAATAGGTTTGGTTACTTTTCTGAGTAATTTTGCCACTTCGGCATCCATTGGTGTAATACCTTCTTCCACATCTACTACAAAAATAATAGCATCAGCTTCATCAATAGCTAATTCAACTTGTCTGCGAATTTCTGCTTCAAAAACATCATCCGAACCTTTAATATAACCACCAGTATCAATTACCGAAAAGGCTTTTCCGTTCCATTCACTTTTTCCATAATTTCTATCACGAGTCACACCACTAACCGAATCCACAATCGCATCTCTACGCTGAATCAAGCGGTTAAAAAGGGTTGATTTCCCTACATTTGGTCTTCCTACTATGGCAACAATATTATTCATACTTCATTTTTTTGAATTTGCAAAGGTACACTTTTTTTTGAAGCTATTTCCAGCCATCCATTACAACGCCACAAATTTTCGCCTTTTTTTCTAGTATATTGCTGCCGCTTCTTAGGTCGCACCAGCAATAAAAGAAAAAATAGTTAAAAACTTTGCGGGGTTTTCATTCCTGTCTGGGCTAAGGTAACAGATTTTCTAAGAAACATTGAAATACATCTTTTTTTAAACATTTAAAAATTAAGAATCATTAAGAGTTTAAAAAAAATAGCCACGGATTAAAGGATTTCCACAGATTGTATGCTACAAAATTTTAAAAAAATCTGTGGTAATCCGAGTAATTCGTGGCAAGAAAGAATTTTTAACAATTTATTGAACACATGTTAAAATTTTCTATATTAGCAAAAAGCTTTCACAAATGGAACCTGAAAAAAGTATCGCGCTTCGTCCTCGATTCGAAGAAACGTCTTTAAAAAGTAGCACGGCAATTTTAGAAAAAGCCAAGTGGCTCAAAAAAGAATTGGTTGCCGATTACCAAATCAAAATCATAGACGAACATATTTACTTTTATTTCAGTAAACATAAAAGAACGTATTATTCGCCCTTTCTACAAATTGAACTGGAAGCTAACGAAGACCAAACTACAACTGTAAAAGGCTTATTTGGTCCTGAACAATTGTTGTGGACATTCTTTATGTTTCTACATTTTATAATTGCTGGAGTTTTTCTTGTTTTTGCAATGATGGCTTACACACATTGGTCACTCAACCAACCAATGGGATTCGATTTTACCATTATGGGATTGATGGTGGTTTTTTGGTTTGCGCTTTATTTTATTGCAAGAGAAAACAGAAAAAAAGGAATTCCGCAAATGCATGAATTGGAAGATTTAATGCGTTTGGTCATTCATTAATCCTTGAATGGATTGCGTTCTTGCCATTCGGTTTTGGGTTCTAAATATTTGAAAATAGTTCCAATGCATTTGTTTACGGCAAAAAAGTGATGTTTGATAAACCCTTTCATAGCAACGGGCTTCGCTCCTACCGAACTTTTAATTTCTAAAGCGGTTCGGGCAAAAACTATGGTTTCAAATTGCTTTTTAATGGAATACGCTACCATGTCGTACAACATGTTCAAATACAACATTTTCTCTTTTTGAATGGATAAATCGTAACCTAAAAAATACGTATCCATTGCAGCGCCGTTCTTGATTAACGTATAAAAACCAATCAATTTTTCGTTCAAAAAGTAACCGTAAAACAAAAAGTTTTCTTTTAAATTTTCTTTTAGGGTTTCAAAATGATTTTCGGTGAGCATAAACGTGTTGAATGGTGCGTTTTGCGCTACGGTTTCATACAAGCTGTAGATTTCTTTTCTTCTTTGTTGAATCTCTTCTAACGAAAGTTTTCTTTTCTGTATTTCCACCTGTTTTTTTCTGGCGCGTTTGAATTGATCGCGGTATTTTTTGGAAAGTGCTTTTATGTAATCGTCTTCAGTTTCCCATTGTTTTGGAATGTCAAAAACCATGTTAGGTTGGGTTGAAAATTGGTAATAATCAGGAAGTACTTTTGATAAATTTGTCGCTTCATCCGATTCAAAATCTTTAAAAACGGTCAAATGTACTTTTGTCCCTTTGGTTTTGAATACATTTTCAATAGTTTTCGCTGCTTGCAACAACACTTGCATCATTTCGGTAGACGAAATAGCATTGGAATGTGCAAAAGCATTTTGTCCGGTTAACATATTGTTGCCAATGAACAACACGTGCGAACAAAAATTCTTGAAAACAAACTTTCTAGCAGCGGTTTTTACATTGGAATCTCTTTCACCGTAAGAACTTACCTTGTTTAAATCGATAAATTGGGAAAGCGCTACACCCACTAAAACTTGATTTTTAAAAACGCCAATAAAATGACACGTCATGTTTTTGGGTGCTGAATTTTCAAGTACTTTTAAATAATTGGATTGCAAGAAAATAGTAGATACAGCAATTGCATCCCAGTCTTTTGGAAGTGATTCTGTGGTTGTATAAATAGCAAATGTTGGCGTCAAAATAAAAAAATCGTCCTACAAATGTAAGACGATATGCGAATAAAAGTGTTAATAAAAATGCAATTTTCAAATTATTTCCAGCCACAAATAATGGCTCCCATAATAGTCAAAGTAACCATCCAATACCCTGAGGTTACAAAAATATACTTGAACGATTTTTGTTCGTACAAACCGTTAATGGCTAAAACCGGTAGCACAAAAAACAATGCTGCTAAAAATCCGTGTAAAGCACCGTGTTGGAACGTCCTAAACATATCGCCATGCACTTCTAAAAAAGCGATTAATGCTGGATCATTAGCATTTCCGCCGGCTAATTGTGCTGCTCCAATTTGGTGAATCACAATTGTGGGCAACATAAAAGCCAACATGAAAGCAAATACGAAACTTAATCCGAAGACTTTTGCCATATTGCCTTGGCGTGCTTTTTCTTCGGTCATTCCAATTTCATTCATCCAAATGGTTCCAAAAACTTTTGGGTTGTACCAAATAAATCCGACTACAAAACTGGATACAGCCGCCACTAAAATGGCTAAATAATTCATTTCCATACAAATAGTTTTAGTGATTAGTTACTCAAATGTAAGAATTATTTTTTAACAATTGTTTAGTTAAATAAAGAAAACTAAATTTTGAAACATTTAGGAAGTGAGATTTATTTCGTTTGTTTAGAGTATGAAACCGCATTTATTTTTTGGAATGGAACAAAAAAAAAGACCTTCTTTCGAAAGTCTTTGGAATTATTCTGCGGCAACTAATTTGCTTGAACTTCTATACAAAAAGCTATTATAAATGTGTCTTCTTGCAAATCTACTTGGTGATTCTGCATTAATCATTTTGATGTAGGTGTTTTTTGGAACGCCAAAATATTCGTATTTGTTTCCATCTAAGAAATTAATGTACAATACGTTATTTTCCATGTAAAAATCTAGGATGTTTACTTTTGAAGTTGTTTCATTGTACACAGCTTTATCCTTTTCTAAAGTTTCAGGCGCCACACTTACTAAAAAATGATAGGCTTCAATAATAGCGGTACTTGTTTCTTCTGCTTCTGCTTTTTCAGTTGCATCTGTGAATTTATCAGGATGAAAATCTTTCATGCTGTTTCTGTAGATGGTTTTTAATTCTTTTAAAGTAGCGTCTTTGGTTACGTTCAATAACTTTCGGTACGCAACAATTTTATTCATGTTCATAGGAAAAAAGTAAAATGCTATTAAAGCTTGTTGATAATCAATGTTTTAATTCAATTTCTTGAATTGCGTGCAAAAGTAGCACAATTAACCTTTATGAACTAATGATTCTTAAAATATCTTTACAAAGCAATTATATTAAGTGAATTATTTCGTTTACTATTATTATGCTATGGCGCTAGCTTTTACTTGTAATGCGTTTTATTTTCTTTGAATAGACACAAACTCTTTTTGGTAGTTGATTCATACTTTAACCTTGGTTTTGAGTTGGATTTTGATAGGTTAAAGGTAGTTAATTAATCGTTTCATTTAACCCTGGTTGTAATTGAAATTTGCTTCTTAAATAAGTCATTTTATGACAGATAAGGACATATTATGACATTTGGGATCATGAGTGTTTTTTGATGGATTTTGTGTTGGAAATTTGCCCTATAATTAATTCAGAAAGTATTGCGACCGCGTTTTGAATGATTGGTGTAAGTGGATATTCAGAAGATTAGAATTTGGCCCCGAGTGAAGCGAACCAACGAAGTAATTTTTGTCCCGAAGCGTCGGGATTGGAATTTTTCTTTTAACCACTAAGAACACAAGGAATGCACAATGCTCACCATGATTTTTAAATTTTTACTATTTCTTTTATCGTGTTTCAAAAAAGTAAAAAGAGCTTTGATTTTTGAGTTTGGAATTTCTAAAGAACCACTTTTTCATCTAATTCACCATTTTCAAAATTTTAATATATTCACATATTGTAGCTTTTCGATTTTTGAAGTAAGTTACACAGTTGTGTTTGTGTTAACCAAACCGATTCTTCTTCTAACCGCACATCTACTTTGATGATGCCTTCTTGGTTTTGGTAAATGAGTAATTTCTGTTTTCATATGTTTAAATTTTATTTTTTAGCGGTAACATAAGGTATCGCCTTTTTAATCATATGTGTTTGTTTGCGCAAACTTTTTGTTAATGGCGATTTCATATTCTACTTTAATTTGATATGCTTTGGCGTTAGGATTGAATAAATTATATAAATCTAATAGCATCTATCTTAAAGTATCATAATTTACTCAAAGCCAAATCCACAAAATCATTTCCATTAGTTACTAATTCCATTTTTATGTTCGATTTAGTAACTTTTGCCAATTCTTCAAAATGTTTTTTGCCACAATCTATTTTGCCTTGTTCTGCTGGTCTTAAAAAATCATATCCAAGAGTTCCTTTACTTTCAACAACAAAATACAATTGTTCTTTTCCTTCAATTTCAAAAAGTACTGCCCAATCAGGGTTGTAATTTCCTAATGGAGTTTCAATTTTAAACCAATCGGGTAGTTTAGTATATACTTTTACATTGTTATTTCTCTCAAATTCTTTTGCCAAATCTTTTTCAATTGAACTATCATAAATGGTATGTTCAAATGGAGATTTTGAACTTTCAATCATATTAGATTTTAAATAGCCTGAGAGTTCCTCATTTTCAAATAATTCCTGACTATAAAATTCATTTTCTCCTATTCTTTTATACACAATACCATCAACAATATGAAGTCGCATTTGTTCATTGATAATATCGATACAACCTTCAATGTATTTTTGAGGATTGATTTTGAAATAATTTAAGTTTTGACATCCTTGTAGAATTTCTACAATAGATTTTCTAGTTAATCTAGTTTCATTTTGTAAATAGCTAATGATATCAGGTAATAGTAAAACTTCTTGTTTAACCACATCATAATTTGTTTTTGGCTCATTAAAAGTTAATCCTCCTTCAGTAATGTTTAATTTAATCTTATCATAAGATAATTTACCTCCATTAACAACTAATCGATTATTAATATTTTTGATGCATTCATCTATTAGTTTTTTGCTGTTAAAATCAACAGAATAGGTAGTCTTAAACTTTATCTTATCCCATAAGGTTTTAAATTCGGGACTAAGAAAAACTTGCTTGTTTAATTTTACAATTTCTTTTTTTGCATTATTTTTAATTTCAAGTTTGCCAGCTGTTCTTGTAATTTCTTTGATGATTTGTTCTTCGATATGTTTTTCAAATTCTTGACCTAAATCGACTGTATTTGCTTTTAAATCTTCTTTTAAAATATCTTGGATTTTTCCTTTCGAATTTATGTAGCCTTTTAACAGAAAGTGATTGAATATTTCTTCTGATTTCTGATGTCCTAAATAGTCAGGATCATTGCCATTCATCGCTGTTACTATGTTGCTAAAACTATGTTCTTGTAATACTCCGAATTTTATACCAGTTTCTTTTTCAATTTCTTTTTGTAATTCATCTACAAACTCTTCATAGCTCTCAGAAGCCATAACAGTTAACGTATTAATTTCAAAACCATATTCTCTTTGCCCATCTTGATTAACTGCTAATCGAAGCCCACGACCAATTTCTTGTCGTCTTCTTACCTCTGAACTTCCTGCCTCTTTGAGTGTGCAAATTTGAAACACATTCGGATTATCCCAACCTTCTTTTAATGCCGAATGAGAGAAAATGAAACGAAGTTTACTATCGAAACTTAGTAGCTTTTCCTTGTCCTTCATAATTAGGTTATACGTATCCTCATCAGCTTTTACGGTACCTGTTGTATCTTTGAAATATTCAAACTTATCTTTTTTGTTGCTAGCTTTTGATTGTTTGTCGATAGAGAAATAACCATTATGTATTTCAGACACTTCACTTTCCAAATCTTTTATCTCGTTAAAAATTGATTGGTATTTTCTCGACTGAATCAGTTTTTTATATTCTTCTTCAAAAATAGTGGCATAGTCTCCATTTTGAGCATTTCCTTCATCATCATAAACTCTGTAATGTTTTACAGCATCTATAAAAAACAAACTCAATACCTTAATCCCTTTAGGGTTTAAACGAATTTCTTTGTCTAAATGTTCTTCAATTGTTTTTCTTATTTGATATCGTTTAATCATCAAATCATCAACCGCTCCAATGGAATGTCCTAAACTTATTTCGGTACCATTTGTAAATTCAATATATTCATTCTCAACATAAATATCTTTTACAAAATAATCTGCATATTGTGGTAACTTAGTGAGTTGTAGCAAATCAGTATTTTGCTTAATTTCTTTTATTTCTCTTTTGGCTTTTCCATCTTTTGATTTACAATCCAATTCCACTTTTGCCGAAATTCCATTTTTGTTTTGAACAGAAAGTAATTTGATGTAAGCTCCACTTGAAGCAGCACCATCAACCTGAATTGAAGCTACTTCTATTTGTTTTACTAATTGTTTGTTGTAAGCATCAACCGCATCCAATTTATACATTAAATTAATCTTCTCTGTATGTGTTGCTGAATACCTGAATACAGCTAATGGATTCAAGTTTTTGATAGACTTCTTTTGTAAAACACTACTCATAGTAGATTGTGGTTCATCAACAATAACAAAAGGACGAGTGTTTTGTAATAACGAAATGGGTTTATACCCTAATTTATCATTGTAATCCAATAAAATCCTTTTTGTTTTAGAAGCAGTTTCATCAATATCCTTGGCAAATGCTTGAATATTAATTACCATAATTTGCAATCGGTCATTAGTAGCAAAATCTCTTACACTTGACAAATCGGAACTATCATAAACAAAGAAACTTTTCTCGTTATAAATGGCTTCTGGATAATGTTCATTAAAATGTTCCATAGTCATTTGTAACGATTTATAAACTCCTTCTTTGATTGGAATGGATGGAACAACAATGATAAACTTTTTAAAACCATATTGGCGTTGCAATTCCATTACAGTTTTTAGGTAAACATAAGTTTTACCTGTTCCTGTTTCCATTTCTATGGAAAAGTCAAGGTTTTTTATGTCTATCTCATTGGCTAATGATGGTCGCAAACCATTGCGTAATTGAATTTTTTGAGCATTATCAATGATTTGGGCTTCATTGATAGCCAATTTATTAGCATAACCCAATTCATTCTGAAAAGTAGTAGCTTGTTTGTTCAAGTAATCAGGTGAAAACACAGTAAAGTTAGAAGTACACACTTCTTGTCCTTTAAATATATCTACAATAGCTTCAACGGCATCTTGTTGATGTTCTAAACCACTTTCAAACTTTATCTTCATTCTTTTACTTTTTTTTTAATAGTACATAAACTCATTGTCCAAGTTCTATTAACTCTTTTGTTAATTCTACTCTAACTTGGACACTATGTCCAACTTATTGTCCAAGATGGGCATTTGTTGCTATACTATCATTATCATTTTGGACTTATTATCTAATAACATAGACATGATGTCTATGTTCATGTCTATGTATAGCATTTATTACATTAAATAATCCAACAACATAGACACGATGTCTATGTTCATGTCTATGTTTTTGCTCTATACCTTAATCTTGGGGAAGAACTTGATTCACCATTAGTTTCTAGTAAACCTAATTCAAGCATCTTAGCTAAATGTCTTGATGCTGTTCTTTGTGTATATCCAAAGTGTTCAGCATAATCTTTTGTTGCAACTTCTTCATTCATTCTAATCCATTCATAACCTGCTAATTCTTCATTTGTTAATTTTTTAATATTATCATCATTATTTACATTTTTAACAGCTTGTAAATTTCTAGGAAAACTAAACACTAAATATGGTTCTTCAAAAGTTATAATAGGAAGAGGTAAATTATATTTAATTGGTAAATCCTTCATAGTTTCGAAGCCTAAACCTCTTTGTTCTACCAATTTCATTTGGTCAAAAACATACATTATTTTAGGATTTCTACTTAATGATGGTGCATTAAATTTTTGAATTTGTTCAAGCTTTAAAGGTTCTACAGGATATCCTGGACTTTTGACCACAATAGCATCATCATTTACTTCTAAATAAATTGGTGCTCCTTGAATATCATAATCACGATGTACAATAGCATTAATAACAGCTTCACGAATTACTTCTGTTGGATAGTCATAAACTGTTTCTCGTTGAGCATTAGAACGATCAGTTTGTTTGTCAATTACATCTTTAAACCATTCCATTGCATCATTTGCTTGACTAACAATTGGTCCTTGAATGGTTTCTAATTTTTCGTTTCTGTTTTTGGTTTTATATGTTGCTCTTATTAAGGCATTTTGATAAACAAGTTGAGGTCGGTTACCAAAGAGTAATAAACCGATTCCGGTAGGAACATAAACATTATTTTTAATTTCAATAAGTCCAAGTTGAGTAAAAATATGAAAGAAATCCTCTGAACCAGTTTCAACATTAAGATTGGCTAAACTTATGAATTTTGCTATTTTATCATTTGAAAAATCATCTATTTTAGCTTTCATTTCCGCATTTTCAAGTTCAGAAAGTACTACTTTACTTTTGTTTTCCTTTACTTTTTTTGCTTCATTTTCTGCATCAATAATAAAATCTTTATTTGCCAATCTTATTTCTTTTTGTAAATCAGCATCAAACATTTCTACTTCAATACCATTTTCAATTAAGTATTTTATTCCTTTTCGGTCAACAGTTGGAAAAGGATCTTCAATACCAATATATACTTTCTTTATCCTAGCATTTACAATACGTTCTGCACAACCTAATTTTGGATGTTTTCTTGCACCTGGAGCACAAGGTTCAAGTGTTGCAAATAAAATTGAACCATCTAAAACATCACTTCTATGTTTTCTTTCTAACAAAGTAAATTCAGCATGGTCACCATGTCGCAGCTCTCCTCTAAATGCTGTATCAATTTCACCATTGGGTTTGATTAATACGGCTCCAACTTTAGGACTAACCTTATCTGTTCTAGGTTCTTGAATAGACTGATTCATGACTTGAATAGCCATTTCCATATATTCTCTAGGATTAAAACCTATATTATTCTTTTTAGCCATAAAATTAAGCTTGTATTATGTAATATTTCCAAACAGCACCATCTATATCTTTTAATTCTAGCCACATAGCTGAATAATTGTTATTTAAAATTAACTCGGGCTTATCATGTAAAAAAAGAGGTACATGTTGGTGTAACAAAGACGAAATATTTACTTCGTTACCATTAAAAAAATGATAAATAAAGGATGTTGCTCTAGGTGCATTCCAAAAAGCAACATTATTAGTAACTAAAATGGCATATCGATTATCAACCAAATCTTCTATTTGTTCTAAAAATTTCACATCTTTGATAGCACTATACATTTCAGCAGGGGTGCCAGAATCAGATTTTGGCATTTTAAATTCAACAACTGATGTTGCACCATTGGGTTCAATTACATATAAATCCAATTCCCATTTAGCCAAACCAACTAGATCAGGATTTATCCTTTTTACATGATATTCCAACCTAACTTTATATTCAGGATAATTCATCCTAATAAACAAGGCCATTTCATGTTGTAATCCAAATTCACTATAGAGTTCTATTGGATTTGCACTAATGTGGTTAAAAAAGTCATCGATTACTGCTCTCATTATTTCTGTGTATTATATACTATTCACATCCTCAACCCCAAAGCGTTTCAAAATCTGCATGGAGTTTACCTTGTCTTTATCACTAGCAAAACCAGTGTCTTTAAAAATCACTCGGCAACGTGTTGGGTTGAGTTCTTGTTTCCAAGTGCCGATGCCTTCTGAAACTTCGGGAGTGATGGTGTTGGATAAACAAATGAACAACGTTCCTAAACCTACACTAAATACTTTTTGTTGAGCTATGGTTTTTTCTTCGATGGCAACGGTTAAATCTAAACCATATTTTAATAATATTTCAAACAAAATATCTTCCTCAGTTCTGTCGGTTTTGATGTTGTTAGCAAAAGCATCTAACTGCTCGGCTAAATTATCAGGATTACCATCCCAAGCACGAATGTTACTGCTGTCTAACGTAAAGGCTTTAAAACCTATATCCAACTTTTCAATGCCTTCTTTGTCTTTACAATCTTGTTTTATTTTATCTCCAGCTCTGCGAATGCGTTCTTTGGTAATTTCGGCAATAGTAAAATACTTTGCCTTGTAGGCTTCACTTTTTTCATCGGTTGGTTCAGGCAATTGCACTGAAATACATTTACGATTACCACCATCTTCGGCATTTAATTGCATGACGGCGTGAGCTGTGGTACCTGAACCAGCGAAAAAATCTAAAATATAACTTTCTTTATTTGAGCCAATTTTTATAGATTTTTTTACTAATTCTACGGGTTTTGGATGATCAAAATAATTTTTATCAAATAGTTTTCTAAACATTCTAGTTCCATCTTCAGTTCTCATTTCAGATTCATCCCAAACTGATTTAGCCTTTGAAGTAGCTTTTCTGTTTTTTTCGTAAATGTTCCAATTTCCATCACTTTTTTGCTTAGCTAATACTTGAGAATTATCTAAACTATCATTTACTATATTTTCCTGAGATTTTGATTTACCCCAACGCCAAACACTTTCTTTTCCTTCACTATTGTATGGATGTACCTCTATATTATAATCTTTATTTTTATTTAGAGATACAGTACAATAACCATTTTCATCTTTGATAACGGGATTAACATAAAATGCGTAAAATAAATTTGGTCTATTACCACTATGAAATTTTGGATTTCTATTTCTTAGTTCCCTAAATTCAAATCCTCCTTTAGAATCTTTTAACTTAAACTCAATTTTTTTTTCAATCTCATTTAATTCGGATTTTTGTGATTTAGAATAAACTAAAAGATATTCATTTGTTATTGCTACTTGTTTATAATCTCTTCCACCAGGATTAACAATTGGGATTACATTTGCTTCAAAGTTGTCTTCTTCAAAAATTTCATCACACAATTTTCTTAAATTATGTACTTCATTATCATCAATAGAAATAAAAATTACACCATCATCGGTCATTAAATTTCTTGCCAAACGCAAACGAGGATACATCATGTTAAGCCAATTAGAATGATAACGTCCACTACTTTCTGTATTAGTGCTAGTTTTATTACCTAAATTGTCTAATTGCCTTGTATGTTTTAGATAATTTCCTAAGTTGTCAGAATAATCATCCTTATAAATAAAATCGTTTCCAGTGTTGTATGGCGGGTCAATGTAAATCATTTTTATTTTGTTGGCGTAGCTTTTTTGTAGCAACTTTAATACTTCGAGGTTGTCGCCTTCTATAAAAATGTTGTTGGTTGTGTCCCAATCTTTACTGTCTTTTTTGTTTGGGCGTAATGTGGCTGTAGTTGGTTTATTGGCTTCCAGTCGGGCTTGATTTTTGCCAGCCCACGTAAAACGGTAGTATTCGTCTTTTTCTTCCACACTCTCTCCCAGCAAACTTTTGAGTTCGTTGAGGTCAATTTTATCTTCTTTTACAATCGTTGGAAATAATTGTTTGAGGAGTTGTATGTTATCGGCAACTATATCGGCACTAGTTAGTGAGGTTATTTTTTCCATAAAATGGTTTATTAATCTAAATTAAATCGTGTAATACAAAAATCAATAATTGCATTTCTTCGCTCATCAACATTTGATTTATCAAAATGTCCTCTTTGTATTTCACCTGCTAAATTTCTTATTTCTTGGTTAGATGATTGTAAATAACCATTAACTTTGTTTATTGGTGGTAAATTTGAAATACCTATATTCAACTCTTTCTCTAGTAAAGCAAGATTCCCTAATCTGTTTTTTTCATAATCATAATCGTCACCAAAACCGTAAGTAGTTTCGTCATAATTTGGTTCTTTACTAAAAATATGCTCTACCTGATAATTTTTATAGGTATCGATATCATGGTTATTATTACTATATTCAGATAGAATATGCTTTACTGCACCATTTCCTGCCAATGGTCCATCAAGATAAGTTCTAAACACATGATTATTTACAAATTTTTCACTAAAATTTATAAGATGATTTTTTATATCATAAATAGTTAAATCATATTCTGTAATGTATGAACTAAGCCAATACATATCGGCAATTGGGTTAGTACCTCTTAATTTATAAACTCTTACTTCGATTGTTTCTAAAATTGGTAGCAAATCATCAAGTTTACCCTGCATATAAAGTCTTACGATAAGCGGATATAAGGTGGCAGTGAACTCTAAGTATCTGAAAGTTTTTTGGTAGACTTCTTTTGTAGCGACATCCTTTATAAGATTGGAATAGCTAACAGCAAAATTTTCAAAATCTTCAATATACTCTTCAATAAATAATTTTAGTTCATCAGGTGTTTCTTTTAACTCCTCACATTTAAGTTTGAGATTGTTGAAAACGGTATCAGCACCATCTCGATTATTCCAAGTTGCAGCAAATAGTTTTCTAGAAGAATAATAATGATGCGTGAAAATGGTATTTTCTTCAAGACGACCTAAAATGCCTAATTTGTCTCTATTAACCAATAGATCATCATAGGCATCGAATATCTTTTCAAATCTATCGTTAATGTCATTGTTCAATTTTTCCTTTAAATGCAAAGTGGAATAGAGCATTAAGATACTTTTGGTTTTATCTAAAATACGTAAAGGTAGTCCTCTATCATTGATAATCGAAAACATCTTTACAGCCTGAGCCTGGCTGTCTACGTTAAAAACCAATACTTCAATGTTATCTCGTATAAAAATGATTCTTTCTTCTACTTCTGCAGGAGTTAGAGAATTTGAAAAAGCTTTAAATAATTTTTTGGCTGATAACATGTATTTCTGACTTCGTTTCTCAACACTATCAATATCGATAGTTTCTGATTCAAAAAGAAGTTGATTTAAAAAATCCCCATCTTCTCCAAGAGGATGAAGTTTTAGGTTATTATGGGAACCAATAAATGCAGCAAGTTGACTATTTCTAACACTTTCATCTTCAATTTTATCAATAAGAACTTTTAACAATATAAAAATTGTTGTAATACGCTGTTGTCCATCAATGATTTCATAAACGGTATCTGTAGAAAGACCAATTGATTTATTTTCTTTAAAAGATAAAGTTCCAACAAAATGATTCATTTTATCATTTAAACTTTCCTCAATATCTAGCCAAAGTGCTTTTCGTTCGGTATCAGTCCAACTATATTTTCTTTGATAGGTGGGAATTATAAATCGATTTCCATTGAAAATAGAACCAATTTTTTCTGTTTGACTTTTTGTTATTGACATATTAGATTATTGCTTTGATAGTTGTGTTTGGTTATTTTCTATTTTTTTTCTCAGTTCTTGTATTCTAGTGTTTAGTTGCAACATATCAGCAACTTGAGTTTCTTTTTTAGCTTGGTTTTCAAGCGTAACAATAGTTTCTTTTAGTGTTTCTATTTCTTCTAATAGCAAAGCATCTTCTTTGCTTCGTTGGTACGGTCGTGCCACAAATGTACCGTTAATTTGTGCGGTTTGCAAACCAATACAACATTGTATAAAATGGTGGTAATAGTTTTGAAGGTTTAATTTGTTGGCTTTTTCAAAAGCTAAACTTTCTATAAACGCTTGATTTTTTAGCTCATTAATCGGCAATTGTAAATTGACTGTGGTATATAATTTTTCGACTACACGTTTGTCGGTATCATTTAAATTGATGCGTTTTTCGGCAACGTTCAACACCATTTGTTGGTTGTCATACACCATAACAACCAACTGTCTAGGCAAATGCTTTTGTACTAATTCAATTATTTTGTGTTTCTGTCGGTCAAATTGCTCGTTGGTGGTTTGAATGGCAATGATGTTTATTTCTTCAAAAGTAATAGTATCATCTGCATAAGCAGGAATGTTAGCGGTTTCTGCGTTAACAGAAGCCACAATTTCCATTTGTTGAATAATCGAAAAATCATCCAATAGTTTTCGTTCCGATAAGGTTAAATCAAAATTGCGTTTAAAAAAAGTTTTAGGCAGTTTTTGATTTACCCAACAAGAATTGGGCAAGTGTAAAGCTTTATGAAGTGCTGCAACTGCCATCAATTACTTAATGATTAAGAAAGAAATAAGTTCATACGGCGTATCGATATTCTTTTGAGAAAGACGACTAATTCCGGGTAATGCCATGGAATTTAATCCCATTTCAGTAGAAGCACCTTTGCAATGTTGTAGAGCAACATCGAGCAATTCTTTGTAACCTTCCATATAGCGACCACTTTTGGTTTGTTGGTTAAATTCAGCTACCAAATGGGTCAGTACTTTATCGTGACCTAAACACAATTTTTTGTAATAGTCCAAACAACGTTTGGGGTTGGTACTCGGAATAAAGATTTCGCCATTTACATTCACATAACAAAGCGTAAACGGATAAATGATATTGGTGCTCAGTTTATCGCCATCAACGTTAGCTTTGGTGTCTTTAAGACAAAAAATAATTCCTTTTTTATCATCTTCCAAATTGTTTTCAGTCAAGGCAAAAATACCTTTAGGCGTAAGCTGAAACAATTCTCTTTCAGATGGTGTTAATCGGTCGGCATCAATTTTAAAATCATTGAATGTTAAATCAGTAATTGAAATTCCGCCTTCAATATCTTCTAAATCCAACACTTGCGATTGTAATTGTTTCAATTGCTTTCTGCGGTATTCTAAATCTTGGTTTAAGTGTGCCGTTTCATCAATTACATTGTCATCACCAGTGGCAGAAGTGTCTAACAATTGCATTCTACCTTTTACACGAGCAATTAAGTCAATATAACTGTCTAAAGCAAGATTAGGGAAGAAGTTCACCAATTGAATTTTGTCATTGATAGAACCAATACGGTCAATTCGCCCAAATCGTTGAATAATACGAACCGGATTCCAGTGAATGTCATAATTCACAAGATAATCACAGTCTTGCAGGTTTTGACCTTCTGAAATACAATCGGTACAAAAAAGAATGTCTATTTGATTGTGCTCTTCGGGATAAATAGAATTTCTTTTTTTAGACAACGGTGAAAAATGAATAAGTATTGAATTCAAATCCAAACGGCAATTAGGCATATTCGATTTGTTGGCATCGCCACCAGTTACTAAAGCCGAATACAATTGATGCTCCTCTTGAAGCCAATGCGCTAGATGTTCATATAAATACAAAACCGTATCAGCAAAGGCAGAAAAAATGATTACTTTTTTGTTACCTTCATTGATAGGATTATTTAATTTTTCTACGATTAAGTCTTTTAAATCTTTTAGTTTGGCATCACGTGTTGGGTCAACAACAGCCGACATTGCCAATAGTTCTTCTAATCTTTTTTTGTCGTCGTCAATGTATTCTTTGAACTTTACCAAATCCAAATCTTGGAGCAATACTTTTACCTTTCCACCAATGATTAAATCTTCAATTCTATCGTCGTCAAATTCTACTTCGTTAATATCAAAGTCGGTATCAAAGTATTCGTTTTGATGAATAGTTTTTATTTTTTCTGATAAATATTCAGTTTGGTCTAATAATGATTTTAAGGTTAGTCGGAATGAGTGGATGGAACTCTCCAAACGTTTTAAAAGATTAACACGCATCAAGTGAATTAAACTGTCTTCACGTTCCACTTGTCTGAAAACAGAACCAGTTGAAGTGATGTAATCGTATTTTTCTTCGTAGCTTTTTTTCTTATCATCACGAACAAAGTAAAGCGGTGAATAGAACTTTAAGTTTAAAGCATTTAAAAGATTGTTTACATTATCCATCTGAGGAAATGCTTTTCCAGTATCAAAGTCAGAATATTTTGGAATCGGTTTTAAGCGTTCAGGAAACTTTCCAATATCGGAAACATCATAATATTTTTCGATATGCTTTCTTGAACGAGCAATGGTTAACAAATCTAATATCTTGAAATAATCGCCATTTAATGAAGTAACCAAACTATCTCGATTGATATTGTCGTTATGATTTTCTTTGAGCCAAGCATTGAATTTTTGTTGTGCCTTTCGTAACGTTTGATCAATACTCGAAATCCCGAAATTGCTCAATGCTGCATCATTTTGTTCAGTAATGAAAGCAATTTGATTTTTTATATCATTCATGCGAGTATTAACAGGAGTAGCTGAAAGCATTAAAACTTTGGTTTTTACACCAGTTTTGATAATATCGCGCATTAATCGTTGATAACGAGAAACCGTATTTTTTCTAGGGTCATTATTTCTAAAATTATGACTTTCGTCAATAACCACTAAATCATAATTCCCCCAATTGATAGTTTCTAAATTGATTAAGCCTGAAATTCCTTTTTCACGAGATAAATCCGTATGATTGAGCACGTCAAAATTCATTCGATCTTTTGCCAAAATATTTCTAACATCAGAAATAAGACTATAAATCAACCAGTTTTCACGAAGTTTTTTAGGGCATAAAACTAAAATTCTATCGTTTCTTAAGTTGTAATATTTCATTACAGCTAAAGCTTCAAATGTTTTTCCTAAACCAACACTATCAGCAATGATACAACCACCAAAAGTTTCAATTTTATCAATAGCACCAAGTACAGCATCTTTTTGAAAATTGAATAACATTTTCCACACTTCAGTTTCTTTGAAACCTGTTCTGTTTAACCGTTGTTCAGAAATTTCATCAATAGTTTTATTTTGAAAAATATTGTGAAGAGTAAACTTGTATAAATCTTCAGGACAATAGTGTTGAACGGCTTTTGAAATGTTTTTTAATACAATTTCTTTTAAATCTTTCTTGCTATTGCTCCAAACATTGTTAAAGATGTTTAAGTATTGATTATTTGTGTCCTCTAATGAATTTAAAAACATAGGATTGTCAGTTCCCATAACTCCCAAAGTAATAAGATTTAAGTCGTGAGGAACTATCATAAAATATTCAGTAGATGTTTTTGATTCAGTTAGTAAAAACTTCTGACCTCCAACACTACCTTCTCTTATTTCTATTTTATCATTAATTAATTGAAAGACTTTTTCAGCTTTAAATCTTTGTGTTAAATTGTGGTAAGCTTTTAGTTCTTTTTCATCATAACAAAATCGAATGTCTTTTTCAACATCGCTGTTATCAATAAGAATTTTTATTGATGCTAATTGTTCTAAATCAGCAAGTAGTTCAAAAATTGACGCAATCGAAAAATAGTTAGTCGCAATGTATATTGAAGCATCTTTATTTATTGATTTTTTTAGTTCATCAATAAGTAGAATATCTTGATTGTTAATGATTTTCATTGAAATAAAATATTTATTCAAACCTACCAAAAAAATACCACTTTAACAATAAGATATTCGTTTCAATAGATTACTTCCCAAAGGTAACAAAGAGCTAGCAAACCATTTTACGAAAAACCGTAAAAACGGCATTTTTTTTCATTTTTTTTTCAATTGAAGAAAAAGAGGTGTTTTAAAAAAAATAAACCATTGAAAATCAAATAGTAGTAAGTTATAATTTGTCAATAAAACGAAAACTAAAGCCAAAAAGCGGTTCATTTGAGAAAAAACAAAAAAAGTTTTTCCATAAAAAAAGAGGTCTTTTGCTAGTTTTTGGAGAAAATGGTAAAAAAACGATAGGTTGTTTTAGTTGAGGTTTTGAAGGAAGTACTTCCTTATTTTTTAATCGTAATCAAGAGAAGTTGTTTTTTTTTTGAGGATATGTGGTAAGTATGGAGAGTAAGTGTATTGGTAGCATTTTTTTTAATTGGTAGTTAATTATTTGCGCCCAAAAGAGGAGTTTTTTCTTGCGTATTATTACAATAATCTTCTTGAAATTACAATAAAACAAAACTTTTTTTCTATGTTAAATTTTTATAAATCGAGCCCACGAAATAAAATTAAATACTATATTTACACTATAATTTCGGTAGAGTAGCTGGAACTACTCGAGGTCTTATTACAAAATTACGCTCAAAAATCGGGGTTCTAGCCAGTATTTTTGAGCTTTTTTTTTGG